>Ga0123352_10000787_pt1 | contig 39692 bp, 39 predicted proteins | sample TergutLab28metaG_FD_89700 | JGI IMG/M metagenome (GOLD analysis project Ga0123352, IMG submission 89700) | Labiotermes labralis P1 segment gut microbial communities from Petit-Saut dam, French Guiana - Lab288 P1 | ecosystem: Host-associated > Arthropoda: Insects > Digestive system > Gut ... | reverse complement strand
TCTTCTATGTTTAGTATTTCTACTGTACTGCGTAGATTGAAGTTTTTTTCTAGCATTTTCATCACCCATATCTATTATGTCAAAAAAATCGCCTAGCGGCGACTTTTTTGACAGTCTGGCGGCTGTCTTTAATAAGACAGCCCTTTCATTGCATATTTATTTCACAATCCAAATATTATTTTGCCTACCATAAAAGCTACTGACGTGCTGAATCTTGAGGCGTTCCCATCATTATACTCGGGTTGTTAAAAGCTATACTTAATATGGCATGATCATTTTTATCTTGTTGCAGCGAATTGTCTCTCCCAGCAATCTCAAGCCTCAGTCTTTCTACCTCAATCGCAGCTCCTCTACCAAGCTCAAGCATTGTCTCTGAAACTTCCAATTGACGCATTAGGCGGTCTATTTCTATTTCGGCGGCTCTTATGCCCAGCTCAATATTCCTTAGATTATTATACATAGTTATCACATTCTCGCCAACAGATTGCCTAGCGTCTGCAACTCCTCTAACGGCTTCATTTTCAGATACTCTAAGCTCCTCATAAGTCGACAAATTCGTCATTACTATACCCGTTAAAGGATCATGCGGCGTTGAGAAGTAATTGGCTCTATAGCTTGCCATTTGTACAGCATTCTCCGCCCGAGCTACAACAATACTCTCATTTACAAAACGCTGCCTATGACTATTAATATTCGTCACGCGCACAGGCTCATAATTAAGCTCTAGCACAAGAGTATGGCGCCTATCTAAAGTATTCACGCCCTCGCCCATAGCACTGTTCAAATCTCTGAAAGCATTGCCTATAGCTATTTCAAGACGTTCAATATTAGTTTCGAGCCTTGTTACGGCTAGTGAAGCATCCGCATAGTCCAGCTCACTTGCTATTCCAAGAGAAAGCCTTAAGCGTGCAATCTCAAGCTCACGATTAGCCATCCCACGATTGCTTTTAGCAAGCTCTAAGTCAGCTTGCATATTCAAAATAGTGTTAAAATATCTCGTAATCTGAAACTCTACATTTTCTTTGCGAGCTTGAATGTCTCTTATGTTCAATGACCTTGATAGTTCCGCATTCATCAAACTTACATTTGCATCGGTTAGCGCCCAGTCAGTCACAGCATCCCATACTGCATTTTGAGCACGTCTTACCGCTTCATCAGCTACAGACTCTCTATCTTGCGCATTTGCAATATCAGTATTATTCCTGATGGCTCTTCTTGCCGCTTCTTCTACAGTCAATACCGGTAACGTTCCAGCAGCGTATATAGGCATAGCGTAAGATACACCAAGCACAAATGATGTCGCAAGGGCAACCGATAATATTCTTTTCATAATTTTCATGTAATACCCCTCTTTCTACTTTTTCTCCCTAAATTCTATTCACTATAACATAATTTATTTAACAAAAAGCAAACTATTTGTTAAGAATCTGTGTCCGATTCTTGTGTTTCTGTCTCTTCGGGCGCCGGCTTCTGGATTATTTTCAGCTTTTCAATCCTGTTTTTATCAATATGCAAAACGTTAAACTCAAGATCACCTTCGCATATAGACTCGCCCATCTCCGGTATTTGCCCGAAAAGCCCTACGACATAACCGCCTATAGTCTCAAAGTCTTCCGACTCCAAAGTAACACCTATAGCCAAGCCCACGTCCTCTAGAAGTGCTTGCCCTAAAACCAAATACTCGCCCGGAGTAGTACTAACTATTTCTTCTTCGTGCGGGTCGTCGTACTCGTCTCCAATATGACCCATAATTTCTTCTACTATATCATTTCGGGTCAAAATCCCCGAAGTGCCTCCATATTCATCAAGCACGACTGCAAGAGAATAACGTTGCTCCCTCATTACGGCCAAAAGCTCAACTGTAGGCTTAGACTCGTATGTAAAATAGGGCTCACGCAGAATGCTTTTAATATCAAAGTTTTCTTTATCGCTCAAAACAAAGTCTCTAAAATTAAGTATGCCTACAATATTGTCAATCGACTCCTCATAAACCGGCATACGGCTATATCCCTCGTCTTTAAACACTTGGAAAATATCGTCATAGCTCGAATCGACTTTGATAGCATAGATGTCCGTCCGCGGGATCATTATATCTTCAGCACAAGTGTTGCCGAACTCGAACACATTGTCTATCATAGTCTTTCCTTCTTGCTCAATAACGCCAACCTCGTGGCTCACTTCAACAAGGGATTTAAGCTCCGACTCTGTGATAGATGGGGACAAGTCCTCGTCGCCACCCAAAAGCTTTACAACTTTACGCGTGATAAATGTTACAACAGGAATAACAGGGCCATACACTATCATAGAGAGTCTAACAAAGGGTGCAAGCCTAAGTGAAATCGTCTCCGACTTCCTTACTGCTAATGACTTTGGTGTTATATCTCCAAAAACCAAAGTGATAAACGTCATAGCAACTGCTGCAACCGCTATTCCAGCTTCCCCAAAATAATGCTGCCCGACAAGTGCTGCCATACTCGTTGCTATGATGTAAAAAAGATTCGCACCGATTAGCATAGCTGTTAAAAACTTGTCTGGGTCTTCTTTAATTTTGGCCACTGTATCAGCACCTTTAGTGCCGACGTCTTGCATACTCCTTACCCGAAGATTGCTAAGTGCAACATATGCCGACTCAGCCATGGTGTATAACGAAGATATCAGGAAGCATAATACCAGCAAAATTATTTGTAGGTAACTGCCATCCTCCATAAAATTCACTCCTTAATCTTGTTTTGAAGCAATTTTGTATCACCTAGATGTTCATTGTCTCGACTATTAAAACAAATGCGTTTTTAGAAGTCTCTCAGCACCTTTACCTTTGGCAAAAGCTGCATTTAAACTGAGCTTGAAACGCCGCTCTAAAGCCGAGCTGAAATGTAAAGCATTTACATCAGGCTTACCGGTACTGCACAATTTGGATGAAACTCTTTCTCTGTTCAGAATTTCTCTTAGATGCACATTATACCGCTAAATGTGGATGTTGGCAATAGTTACATCTATAAATCCCTGAATCTGCAAGATTAAATACATTTTTCATATCAGGCTCTGTGATGGTTATACACCTTGGATTTTTACACTTTATCACATCCGCCAGTTTTTCGGGTAACTTGAGAGTCTTCTTCTCTACAACTTTTCCATTCTTTATAATGCTTACGGTTGCATTGGGATCGATAAAGCCTAAAATATCATAGTCTAAATTAATATTCCCGTCAATCTTTATAATATCCTTCTTGCCGTGTTTCCCACTTTTAACATTTTTTATAATTGCAACCGGTGTTTCAAAAACATCCAGCCTTAATAATCTATAGATTTCCATGCCAAGTCCAGCAGCTATATGATCTATTACAATGCCGTTTTCAAGCGGCGTTACGCTTATCATAGAATTCATTTAATCCACCTCCAGAAGCTTCATGATAAGTGCCATGCGTATGGTTTTCCCTAATGCAGCCTGTTCAAAATAAACTGCACGCGGATCAGAGTCAATCTCTGCGCTAATTTCGTTAAGCCTTGGAAGGGGATGCATAATCGTCAAGTCGCTCTTTGCAAAAGCCAACTTTTGCCTGTCAAGAACATAGAGGTCTTTAAGCCTTATATACTCTTCCTCATTAAAGAAGCGCTCGCGCTGTACGCGGGTCATATAAAGTACATCCATCTCGCCTATGAAATCGTCAAGATTCGTTGTTTGGATGAATTTGACATTATTTTTCAAAAGAGTTTCCAAGATATAATCGGGAACCCGAAGTTCCTCAGGAGATACGAATATGAACTCATTGCCCGGGTAATTTTTAAGCGATTCTACCAGCGAATGAACCGTGCGTCCAAACTTCAAGTCACCGCAAATCCCGATTTTAAGCCCCGATACAGAACCCTTGAGCTTATGTATGGTTAGGAGGTCTGTGAGAGTTTGTGTAGGATGCAAATGCCCGCCGTCTCCTGCATTTATCACAGGAATGCCGGAAAATTCCGTCGCACGAAGCGCCGAGCCTTCTTTGGGGTGGCGCATGACTGCGATATCTCCGTAACAGCTTACTGTACGTATTGTGTCCGCCACAGACTCGCCCTTGGCAGTGGAGCTCTGAGCCGCATCGGAAAAACCAAGGTACGTTCCGCCCAAATCCAACATAGCCGCCTCAAAAGACAGACGAGTCCTAGTGCTAGGCTCGAAAAAAAGCGTCACAAGCTTTTTATGCTTACACTTTTCTCGATACTTAGCGGGCAAGGCCAATATATCATAGCTTATGCGAATCAACTCGTCCACTTCTGCGGTGCTCAAATCATCAATGCTTATCAAATGTCTCATTGTCTCTCTCCCTCAAAATCCCTGAAAGCTCGGCCATAAACGTTTCGATGTCCCTAAACTGCTTATATACAGAAGCGAAGCGGACATACGCCACCTCGTCAATTTCTCTCAACTTGTCCATGACTATTTCACCGATTTTTACACTTTCGACTTCCCGGCTTAGAGAGGCCATGACTTCCCGCTCCGCAAGTGCCGCAATTCCCTCTGCCTGGTCGATTGAAACGGGTCGTTTGTGGCAGCTTTTCATTATGCCGTTTATTAATTTAGACCTATCGAAAGGCTCTCTTTCACCACTTTTTTTAATAACGGAAAATGCTATAGTATCTATTCGCTCATATGTTGTAAAGCGTCCGTCGCACGCTTCGCAAAGCCTGCGTCTGCGCGTTGCCGAGCCATCGTCCATTTGCCTTGAGTCCAGCACTTTTGAATCTATGTAGCCGCAATGTGGGCATTTCACTGTATAGTCAACTCCTCCTAAAATAGTAATGTAAACGCATTTTTTCGCAATGCTAGGCTGGTTGGCTTATAAAAGCACAATCCTGGGAGACAGGTTCCCTGCATACCTAAAGGTATAGTGACCTGTCAGCAAAGCGAAGGATATCGGCGCAGCTATAGCTTCGTTTTTCGCGAATGCCGTCGGTCAAAGGCGAAATATTGTGAGCCGGGGCTCAGTTGACAACGCTATGCGAAAAAAGGCAAGCCACGCCCGGGCCGAGGAGGAGGCGTGCTTCTTCTGCGTCTCCGTAGGCCGGGTTAGTCTTCGGGGAATTGACTATAGATTCCTCCGTTGCGATGCTGTAGTCGTCGTATTTAAAAAGAGTCTGAACATAAGCGCAATTTTTTGCAAGGCAAGTTAGTCGCCCGCAAGCCGCCAGCCAAGGCGGCCTGCTCGCCCTGGCATAAAGGAAACGTCGATAGAGCCTGTCGGCGAAGCGGAAGATCCCGGTGGTGCGTTAGCATCGTCTTTGCTCTGGGGTCTCCGTTAAAAGCTACGATTATATCTCCACCAAAATCTCGTCAGGATCTGCATCAACTATTATCAAGTCGTCACCTATTTGGTCAATATCGCTCCATTTGATGCGAAACTCTTGCTCATGCCCAAATACGCCAAACATTTTCCCAGGCCCCGGTATTATCACGGCCTCTATTTTGCCGGTCTTCGTATCGAATTCAACATCCGCAACAAACCCAAGCCTACTACCGTCTGCTATGTTTATAACTTCTTTTTGCTTTAAATCATATACACGCACCATAAAAAATCACCTTTTTTTTAATAATTAACAAACCCAAGTCTGTTAACTATATCATATGCGCTATATGGGCCTTGTAATGACTCTATAGTCAAATCCTTCTAGAGAGTGGCAGAGGGCTCAGATCTTTTCGCAGGGCTTGGCTAGTCGGCTACTTATAGCAGCTTGCTCGCCCTAGCATTCCGAGAGGTGGGTTCAAAGTGTGAAAACCTTGAGATTTGGCTCCGACGACGCTGGGATGCGAAAAAAGCAAGCCTCACACGGACACCCGGACAGAGGAGACGCTTATTCTATGTCTCCGTAGGTCAGGTAATATGATAACCTTTAGGGGTGTTTGACTATAAGTTCATAGAAACCGTTCGGCGCATCCTTAACGACATTAATCAGTGTAAGTTCTCTTACCAAAGGATCATTTTCCAAAATTTTTACAATATCCTCATGAGCATTTACTCTTATTTTACCACAAAAACCGCCTGAATAAATCTTAATAATTTCTTTATATGCAATGTCTGCAAAAAATGTAGCGCTTGATATCCGCCCTGTTCCTGAGCAGGAAGGGCAAGCGCCTGTGAGGATGTTTTTAAGAGATACTCCCCCATATTTTCTGGTCAGAATAGCTACATTAAGCTCACTCCAATCGGTTATTGTTGCCGGAGTTCTATCCTGTCCAAGTGAGGTCTTGAAAGCTTCTATCAGCTCTCTCGAATTATCTAAATCCGTTTGTGCGCCTACAAAGTCGACAATTATAATGCCGCTGATATTTCTAAAGCGAACTTGCGCAGCGATTTCTTTTGCAGCTTCAACATTCACATAGTTTGCAGTGGCCGCAGAATCTTTTTTACCCAAAAATTTACCTGTATTTACGTCGATATAAGTACAGGTCTGTGTTTCTTCTATCAATATATACGCACCGCTTTTAAGCCATACTTTTTGGCGTAGGGCACGCATTAGTTCGGCATTAGTATCATTGAAATCAAAATCTAGCTCCACATCCAAAACGCCTACATACTCCGATGCCAGCGTCCTGATGTAGTCAAGTTCACCATTGCCATTAGTAACTATGCGCTTAGCACCCACATCCAGCAAGGCTTTAAGAGCGCGGGTATATATTTTTTCATTGCCGTATAATAGTGAAGGCATGGGAGCACCTTTGGCTTGTTCAATAACTTTTATTGCTTCTGTACTCAGCCGTTCTATTTCAAGGCTTATTTCTCTCGGATCTGCATTTGCCGCTTCCGTTCGCACAATAATACCGAAACCTTCAGGGCACAGACTCTCGCATAGCTCCCTTAAGTACTCCCGCACAGACCTGGATGTTATTTTATTAGAAATACGAATCTCAGACTCATTGTCAGCACTCTTCGTAAGTACCAAAAGCCTACCAGAAAAGCTAAGCATCCCGCTAAGCATTGCGCCCTTGTCATTAAGAGGATCCCTGAGCACTTGCACCAAAACCCTTGAGCCTCGCGTGACACAGGAGAGCCCTCTTTGACGATGGTCATCAAGCTGTAAAAAACCGTTCTTAGACTCACCTATAGCAACAAACGCAAACTGGCTTTTAACAACATCTACGACTTTAGCGGCATAAATATTGCCTACTAAAGAAGTTGTGTCGGGCGAGTCGACTATAATCTCTACAAGGCGGCCACTCTCCATAAGTGCTGTCTTTACAAGAAATGGCGAAAAATCTATAAGTATTTGCTTCATTCGCTTTGTTTCCTACCGGTAAATAGTATTAGAATTACGAATAATATGCTCAAAGGCACGCTTAAAATTATCCCTGCTATAAAGGAGCTCGCAATGCAAGCAATAAGGCCGATGATAGCTAGGTCTTTCTTTTTTCTAACGAGCCCTAAAAGTAGAGGGATTGTACCTAGAAAAGCGCCTGTAATTAAAGCACCTAAAATGTGCCCCATTACGACACCTGCATTATAAACAAGACTATAACCCTCGACACTACTTTGCATTTTTCCCACTCCAGTCTAGCAATAATTTGCTTCATTCACTTTTACCCCTACCGGTAAGCAATATCAAAATTATAAACAATATGCTCAAAGGCACGCTCAAAAATATCCCAAATATAAACGAACCAATAATGCATGCAACAAAGCCGCCGATAGCCAATTTTTTCCTGTTTTTAATTAGCCCCCAAGTTAAGGGAAATGCGCCTATTATAGCACCCATAAATAGCGACCCGATAATTTGACCTATACTGAATGCAAGCTCATACATATCATAATCCAATGCCATTTCCTTCACCTCTTATTTATTCTCGCGAAGCAGTGAGCCAGCGAAAGAAACACTTGTGTTTCTGTATTTGGCAACGCTGTGGAGTGAACAGGTTTAACGCCACACTGCATGCTGCGGGGTATTAAACCTGTTCACCATGCTCACCTATGACTAAAAGAGGCCTCTCCCCCTTTGTATCGCTATACATTTCATCACGGGCAAATATAAGTCCATGCTCAGGATAGACTGCCCCTGCAAAGGCAAACAATGCTTTAACAACAGAATCCGCGCGCACAGAGCGATTAGGTCCTGCACTTATGCGCATATAAATTTCTTCTACCATCTCACACGAAGCTTTCGTGATAAACTCGAATATATCGGGAGCAATGTCAACATCCGCTAGATTTTTTTTAGTTTTTTTTGTGATTACTATTTGGGTCTGAGTTATAAACTCGTTAGCTATAGCATCTGAAATTCCATGTCCTTCAGGCAAAATGACTTTATACGCACAGGAGTTAACAATGCTTGCCGAGTTTTTACTATCCTTCGGCATACGCCCCGCAGCGGTTATTTTGACCCCGTCGGGAATATTGCCGTTCAGCAAATTCACTATTTCTTTACAATCTCTAGGCTCAGCAAGCACCATATCCAAATACTCTCCGTTACTGTGATAGCCTAGACTTAGCGGTAGCGCAAAACTTAGAAGCTGATGGGGGTTAAAGCCTTCGGAGTAGGCTATGGGCAGCTTAGCTCGCTTTATGGCCATGTTGAATAAACTCATTAAGTCTAAATGTCCTATAAACCGCACATTCCCACTTTTTATAAATTTTAGTCTGTATTTAATTTTATTTGACATGGCACACCTCCCCTAACCCGCAACCAGCACAAGATGCTCGGCAGTTTGGCGTAACCTCACCCTCAAGGCTTCTCTGTTTTTCTTTCATCAGGAATTCTTTACTAACACCTATATCAATATGGTCCCACGGAAGAATCTCATCAAAGCTTCGCCCCCTCGTTGTGTAAAAGGTCGTATCAAAATGCTCCTGAGAAAATTCAGAAATAGCCTGATTCCAAGCCGCTTTATTAAGCATATCCGACCATGAATCAAATTTTGCACCATTTTTCCATGCGTTAAATATAATCTCCGAAACCCGCCTATCTCCTCGGCTTATAATTCCTTCAAGTAAGCTCCCCCCGGCATCATGATAGCTATATTTGATTTTCTTATCATTTATTCGGGACTTTAGGAGCCTTTGTTTAGTACCGAATTCCTCATAGCTGTTTTGCCCGTCCCATTGAAAAGGAGTGAAAGGCTTAGGCGTAAAGCATGATGTCGATATATTCACACTGGGCGGCTTTGGTCTTTTATCCTTCGGAAGTTCGTAATACTTTTCAAGGATTTTATAGGCAAGCGAGGCTATGCCTTCAATATCTTCCTGAGTTTCTGTCGGAAGTCCCAACATGAAATAAAGTTTAACCCTACTCCAGCCGCCTGAGAAAGCACGAGTAAGCCCTTCGAAAATCTCATCTTCTGTAATCTGTTTATTTATCACGTCACGTAGCCTCTGACTCCCCGCCTCCGGCGCAAAAGTTAGACTAGATTTGCGATTTTTCTGAACTTTCTCCATAAGCTCGGGAGAGAAAGCGTCTATCCTAAGAGACGGCAGTGAAATATTCACATTTTGCTCGTCGCAATAATCAATAAGATCGCCTAGGAGCTCCTTAAACGCACTATAGTCGCACGTGCTTAGAGATAATAGTGAAACCTCTTCGTAGCCAGTCCCCTCTATAAGTTCCTTAGCCTGAGCTGCAAGCTCGGTAGGCGGCTTCTCCCTCAGGGGTCTATATACAAACCCGGCCTGACAAAAACGACAACCTCGCATACACCCACGGAAAACCTCAAGAGCTACCCTATCATGTACCGTCTCAATTAACGGTACCAGCATTCTCTTGGGAAAAGGCGCAGACTCCATAGAGGGTAGCAGGACTTTTTTAATTTTGGCAGGCGCATTTGGATTGTTCGGCTTGAAAGAGGAAATGGTGCCATCAATATTATAGCTCACATCATAAAAACTAGGGAGATATATCCCCGGCATCTTTGAAAGTTCTTTAAGTGTGTTAGCTCTATCGGTTCCCGCATCCTTTAACTCAGCGTATCTGTCAAGCACAGCATTTAGCATAGCTTCACCTTCACCGATATAGAAAAAGTCTATAAAAGGAGCCATAGGCTCAGGGTTATAGGCACTCGGTCCCCCTGCAAGTACAATGGGATGACTCTCGTCTCGGTCTTTTGAGTAGATAGGAATACCCGACATATCCAGCATATTCAGAATATTCGTATAAGTCATCTCATGCTGTAGGGTTACGCCAAGCATATCAAAAGATGAAAGACCCGTCTGAGTTTCCAAAGTCCCAAGCGGCACATTGTTTGCGCGCATAATTTTTTCCATATCAGGCCATGGACTGTAGGCGCGCTCCATATATGTGTCTGCCCGCTCGTTCACCATATAGTATAAAATTTGCGAGCCTAAATGGCTCATGCCAACCTCATACACATCTGGAAAGGCGTAGGCAAAGCGTATCTTCACTCCCGTAGGATCTTTTTTAACCATATTAAGCTCCCCGCCTAAATAGCGGGCGGGCTTTTCAACTTGCATTAGCATCTCATCAGTTATTTTCATAAATATTACTCCATATACTTCTCTAGAATGTCAAGAGCAGCTTCCACCACAGAAAGACAGCGCACACCCTCTTTAAAGTGAGTAGGTTTTATGTCTTTACATAAATCGCTGCCATCATACATTTCCATAAATTCTTTCATAAATGCGACTGAACGGTCTTTCATTTCTGTGCTTGTTCTGGCATTACCGCTGCTATATTTTAGAGCGATTGCTGCAACTGCGCCTGCGGCCGCTCCACATAAACGCTCCGTACCAATGCCGCCGCCGAAGACACCTGCGACTTTTAATGCATCATCAGAAACAGGCAGGCCATATTTCTCGCATGTGGCAAGATATACTGCTTCAGCACAGTTTTTATTTTGATCTATGAATAAATTTTTAGCTAATTCTTTACTCATTTATGTAACCCTCTATTCTCTTTTTATTTTGGTCGAACATTGTGCGCTCAAACGGATCATTGCGGATTACTCTACGCTGTCCATATATAGCCAATCTAAAACTGAATCACTTTAAAACGGATCAAAGCGAGGCAGAAAAGCTCCGGTTTCTGGGAGTTTTCTGGTGAAGATGCAATTCCGTGTGAAAAACAGCCTTCGCAAATTTTGTAGTGCCGGATTTTGGGCACTACAAAATTTAACGCAAGGATGATTTTGAACCGGAATTGCATTGGGACTATTCTAAAGTAGATTCAGTATACTGCAAAAACCGAATGAGGGCAGATATTTTTTAACTAGATTAGGCTGATCGGCTGCCTTTGGCACCCAGCTTGACCTGCTGCTTAACGGCATCCTGGGAGAAAGGTTCTCTGCATACCTGCAAGATATAGTGACCCGTCGGCAAAGCGAAAGATATCGGCGCAGCTTTAGCTGCGTTTTCGCGAATGGTATTGTTGTAATACGAAAGTAGATGTTCTTTCGAACGTAAATCCGTTAAAACAGAGTTAAAGCTAAGCGAAGCTTTGCCGGGTAACGGGCGGCATATAGGTGAAAAATATCAAGTCTCACCGATCGAATAAACGCCTCTCAAGCATTGGGTTTTGGAGCTGACTGACTATAAACCTTCACCCGATTTTCAAACTCCTCATTCGCCCAAAACTCAATACTCACGCCGCTCTCCACATATTCCTCAGCACTAATTTCGCAAGAGTTTCGGATTTTGTCAAGCAGCGTGCCATCTGAGTATGGAATTGTCACCTTCAAAAACTTGCGTCCGCGATTTAAAAGCTCCTCTATTTGCGAAAGAAGCGTAGGGATCCCCGCCCCAGTTTTTGCCGAGATTTGCACAGTTTTTTCACTATAAGGATCACTTGGAATTGGAAGCGCTCCGCCTAAGTCCGACTTGTTCAGAGCAAGTATCATAGGCCTCTCCGTAACTCCCAAATCACCAAGCACAGACCCCACAACATCTACATGCGCCGCACACTCAGGGCTGCTCGAATCGGCCACATGCACTAAAACATCCGAATGCTCAAGCTCAGAAAGCGTTGCACGGAAAGCCTTTACCAAATGATGAGGAAGCTTGTCGATAAAACCTACCGTGTCCGTAAGGCGAACTGATGCTCCACCAGGCAAAGTGAACGCGCGAGTGGTGATATCAAGGGTCGCAAACAATTTATTAGATGCATAAACATCAGCCTCAGTAAGCGCATTCATAAGTGTTGACTTGCCTGCATTTGTATAGCCTACAAGGCTCACCACAAAAACACCGGACTTTTTCCGTGCGGCGCGCTGTACGCTCCTGTGAGTCTCAATATCTTTAAGCTCCAAATTCAGCTCATCTATCCGCTTTCTTATATGCCGCCTGTCGGTTTCTAGCTTCTTCTCACCAGGGCCTCTTGTACCAATGCCCCCGCCAAGCCTTGATAAACTCTTACCAAGTCCCGAAAGATGCGAAAGCCTATAGCGCTGCTGCGCAAGCTCAACTTGTGCCTGAGCCTCCGCCGTGCGCGCGTTATTTGCAAAAATATCAAGTATGATGAGAGTCCTGTCAAGAACTTTTACATCCAATGCTTCCGATAAATTACGAATCTGTGCATTAGACAGCTCATCATCACAAACAATGCCCGTAGCTCCGTGCAGCGAGATAAGGTCTGAAAGTTCCTCAACCTTGCCTTTGCCCAGATAAGTTGCTGGATGCGGGCGTTCACGTGACTGTACGAGTCTATCTATGGATTCTGCGCCACTGGTCTTTACAAGCTCCGATAGTTCGTCAAGTCCTTCGGGTGCAAGACCTACCAATATAAATTTTTCAGGTTTTATGCTTGTATCATGAGTGCTCAAATAATCACTCCCTTCAAAGTAGGCGTTAGCCTTTGTCTGGCTTCTTGATTTTTCGGTACCCGCCTAAGCTTCGCTTTACTTAAATCTTTGCTTCAATGGGTCCCTGCTTAACTTCGTCAAAAATGATACTGATTAACGCACTAGAAGCATGCGTATAAACCCACTGCCTCGGGAAAGCGTACCACCAAATATTTCATTCAGTTTCTTCTGGTTTAAAAGCATCAGCCTCGGCCAACGGCCGATTTTTGTGAGCGAAGCAAGTAAAAAACTTTCCACAGTAGGCATCATACATTAATCTGTGCCCATGTCCCTTTAGAGAATCTCCGCGTAAGCAAAACAAGCCTAAGTATCTGGTCAAACGCAATGGAAATCCACGCGCCCGTGAGGCCCCAGCCAATAGGATAGACAAACAAATAGGCGACAAACGGCCTTATAAATGTCACGGTAATAAGCATTGTAAGTGCCACAAAACGTGTGTCTCCTGCGCCTCGAAGTGTCCCTGCCATAACTATCTGACTGGTTTGAATTGGTTGAAGAAAGCCCAGTATTATTATAACCGAAGACGCCATTATAATAACATCCGCCTCATATGCAAAGATCAAAGGGAAAGTGTTTCGCATCAAAAACGAAGCCACACCTAAAAATAAAGCCACAACTAGGGCGCATCGCTGACCTATCTTGCCATACATCATGGATAAATCAGGCCGTTTTTTGCCTAAGTTTTGCCCTACCAAGCTGGTTGCCGCTGCAGCTATTCCGTCTGCAAATGTAAATGACAAATGCATAAGCTGCATTCCTATCATATGGGCTGCAAATGCGCCTGTCCCAAGACCTGCAACAATGCGTGCATATATGAAGAATCCTATCCTAAGTGCCAATTGCTCCACTGCCGAATTCCCACCTATTTTGAAAATTCTTTTCATCATACTATAGTCAGGCCGCCAATTGTCTTTAAGCGAGGTATGTAAATAAGATTTCTTCTTCGTGAGTGAATGCACCGCCAGCAAAAAGCTCACAAATGCAGATATGACAGTAGCCCAACCAGCCCCTGCGACGCCCATGGCAGGAAATCCAAGATTGCCGCCGATTAAGAGAAAGTTGAAAATAATTTTAACAATATTCGCAGGTAAATTTACCATAAGCGTTACTCGAGTATCTCCAATGCCCCTCTGAGCCGCACATATTGTTGTTGAAAGTCCGGTAAACAAAAAACTTGCCGCAAGTATTCTAAAATACTCCGTTGCAGGCTCCAATGTATCGTACTGCGCTCCTGCCAGCTCCATAAAGTACCTGGCGGTGAAAAAGGCCAAAATAGATACAACAACAGCCACTGCCGCACTCATAAGTATCCCTGTGCGCATACACAGTTTGGCTTCATCCTGATTGCCTGCGCCCTTTTGTCTGGACACTATGGCTGTGACTCCAATGTTTAGCGCTATAAACAGCGACATAAATATCATGCGCGGCTGCGCGGTAAGCCCGATTGCAGCCACTGCAAATGCACCGATTTGCCCTACCATTGCCATGTCAATCATGCTTATTATTGAAATTGACACCATCTCAGCAACAGCCGGGGTGGCCATGTCCACTGTGGTCTTATAAGCTTCTTTAGTCGGAGTTATCTCGCCTTTTGAAAGCTCTTTTGAAACCATGTTCTGAGTCGAAAAAAAACGCTTTAAAATTTTAAACACATCCTTGGCAAGATTATACTAAATCTACTTTAAAATAGTCCCAACACCATAAAACTCCCAGATGCCGTAGCTTTTCTGATTCGCTTTAGTCTGCTATAAAGTGATTTAGGTATTATCTATCATTATGCTACAGTATTTATCAATCTTATAAGCTTTGCGATAATTGTCCTCAAAAGGTATCCATATGTTTTTAAACATTTCGTACTTTTCTTCACCGTTTCGCTTCAGTATTCGCTCTTTTTGAATGGAGTCTGGTATATCTAAAAATGCACTGTGCGAATACAAGTCTCTTACCCATGGATGGAGGCTATAAGAGCCTTCGATTACAATGATTTTACTGTCTAAATTAGCGACTATAGGTGTTGCAACCTTTGTAAAGCAGTTAAAGTTTTCATACTCCAAGCGTGTACGGCCTGATTTTATGGGGTCTAAGACCTGTCTGATAAACCTCTCGTAATTTATATGCCCGCCCGGAATAGCCATCCGCTCAGGTGTTCTAAATTCAAAAGGCAGATAAAAATCGTCCGTAGAAATAAAGTCGCCGCCATAAACTCGAGTGATTATTTTAGCGAGAGTGGTTTTGCCTGCGCCGCATCGGCCGTCTATGCCAAGTATCACCCGCCGGTCAAATTTTAGCGGCTGCTCAATAAGCTTAAATAGTTCCACATACTCCAAAAACTCTTTCAAGATAATTCTCTTACATGAGTTATCAGAGTCTTTGAAATTTTCCGATTCCCCAACTTCCAAGCTCATTAAATGCATTGATGCAAGCACCTTGGCTGCCAGTTCCTTATCCTCAAAAAGCCCTGAAAAAAGCTCACTATCAACCTGCACAAAGTTATTGCCGATAGGCTTTGCTAAAATATTTATTTTATAGTCCATATTTTATAAACCTGCTTTCTACCAGATGTTATAGTCTAATAGCTTTAAAAATGAAGGCCCTCAAAATTTTTTACTACCCATTAACCTTGCCCCACGGCTTCCGACCAGCCTTGCTATTGCACGTGTTTTTGGCTTGTTTTATCGCCGGCACTCTTGATTTCGGTTTAGGGCATCCCCAACGCCATCATTTTCCAAGAGCTTTGGGGTGAAAACGGCACTCCATGCCACATGAACACAGGTTCTTAAGCTAAATTATCTGGGCCAAAGCTAAGTGGCAAAAGTTCGCAAAGTTTATATTCTTTTATTTCATCATCTGCCTTCACCAAGAATATGCTAAACTCCTCCGGATTGCAAAACTCTCGCATAACCTGTCTGCAAACACCGCACGGTGGACAGAACTCGTCAGGCACATCCGAAGCGCCGCCGGAGATAAATATAGCCCTAAAATCTCTATGCCCATCCATTACGCCTCTAAAAAAAGCAGTCCGCTCAGCACAATTGGAAGGCCCGTATGCCGCATTTTCTATATTTGCTCCGGTATACACAGTGCCATCCTTGCATAAGAGTGCTGCCCCAACGCTAAAGTGAGAATAAGGACTATATGATAAGCTTCTAGATTCTAGCGACATGCGTGCAAGCTTTTTAATATCCATTTTATCCAAGCCTTTCGATGTTCTTCTTTTAGAAATTGTAACTCATTCACTCACAGTAGTCAAATACACTCTATTGTGAGTTAAATTTAAATCAGTCCAGACTAACTTATTCGTTTTGCCGGCTTAATTTTAATGAACGAACCTGCATTAATATTTTTAGAATAGCGATACAGGCCCTATGAGTTCGCCTTACGAACTCATAGGGATCCCTTTACGTCTCTAGCCAACTTAACTGATTATAAAAGTCCTTAAACCGAAATAGCAGTCTCTAACGCAATTTTCATCATATCGGTAAAAGCTGATTGCCTCTCTGCGCTGCTGGTAGCCTCTCCAGTCACAAGCGAGTCGGATATAGTAAATATCGCCAAAGCTTTCTTCCCGGCACGTGCCGCATTAATGTAAAGCCCGGCGGCCTCCATTTCAACACATAAAATACCTAGTTTACACCACTTTTCAGCAGATGTTTTGTTGTTTTCACCATAGAACATATCACTTGTTAAAATATTCCCTACGTGGAACGCCACTGAGCTCTCCTTAGCTTTTTCTACACAACTCTCTAGAAGCTCATAGCTTGCAATGGGCGCAAAATGCCCCGGAAGCTCAAACTGCCCTCCAAAAGACGAATTTGTGCAAGCCCCTTGAGCGATTACTATATCACGTATCTTAACATATGGCTGCATAGCTCCTGCTGTACCTATCCTTATTATGTTTTCAACATCATAAAAATTAAAAAGCTCATACGAATAAATCCCCATGCTGGGAATGCCCATGCCTGAACCCATGACAGAGATCGGAACTCCTTTATACAAACCCGTATAGCCTAACATTCCTCGCACGGAATTGAATAATTTAGCGTCCTCTAAAAAGTTCTCCGCAATAAACTGCGCACGCAAAGGGTCTCCTGGCATTAATACTGTTTTTGCGATTTCGCCTTTCATTGCTTCTATGTGTGGTGTTGGTATCATGATTTTACCTCCCTTAGTATGGTTAGTTGTTTGTGAGTTCTTCTAGGATACTAGCTTCATCTACATCCCCTTGCACCCCCAAATGCTCGAGCACAGTAGCCGCAATATGCCCGAATCCCTCTCTTGTGCCTAAATTAACACCTTGGCGTATTTTTTTGCCGTATATCATAAGAGGCACATATTCTCTGCTATGATCTGTGCCTGGGGTAGTAGGGTCGCAGCCATGGTCAGCAGTTATATAGAGAATGTCATCGTCCTTAAGCCGCCCCATTATCTCCGGCAGACGCAAGTCAAACTCCATCAGCGCATTCGCATAGCCTTCCGTGTCGTTTCTGTGCCCGAATAGCATATCAAAGTCTACTAAATTGATAAAAATAAGACCGTGATATATAGAATCCATAGCCTGTATCAGTTTGTCTACTCCGTCCATATTGTTTTTAGCTGATACGCTATCTGTTATCCCAGCACCTACGAAAATATCATGAATTTTACCGATGCCGCAGACCGGTAACCCGCTTCTAGCGATATAATCAAGCATAGTCAGCTTTGGAGGGGGCTGTGAGTAATCGAGGCGATTTGCCGTGCGCACGAACTTGCCCGGCTCCCCTATAAACGGCCTTGCAATCACTCTAGCCACTCCATGCGGGTGCACCAAAATCTCACGGGCTATTTGGCAATACTCATATAAGAGAGGTAGTGGCACTATCTCCTCATGTGCCGCTATTTGGAAAACGCTATCCGCCGACGTATATACAATCAACTCGCCGCTTTGCATATGTCTCTCGCCAAGCTCCTTTATAATCTCCGTACCAGAAGCTGTGCAATTGCCGATAACTTTCTTATTTGTTTTTCTTTCAAATTCCGCTATAACAGAGTCCGGGAAACCGTTCGGATAAGTTGGAAATGCGTTTTTTGTGACTAGACCCGCTATCTCCCAATGGCCGGTCGTTGTATCTTTACCTTTCGATTTTGCCATAAGCCGTCCGAATGAACCGCTCAGGGAATTCTCAGGGATTTTCTCCCCATCCGCAAGTATCTCTAACCCCTCAATATTGGAAAGACCTAGTCTATTCATATTCGGCAATTTCATATGAGGGACGGCTCTTTTAATGTTTCTAATGGTATTTGAATTCTCGTCGCCGTACTCCCTCGCATATAGGTCTGCGCCAACCCCTAAACTATCAAGAACTATTATAATATCTCTCATCGTTTACCTCAATTTTTCACAGCATATATTTGTCTTTCTTCTTCGGCCTTCTATCAAGCTCTTTCTTCTTCTCTTCATATCCGACTCGTCCAAGCATGGCGTAGGTTGCATTTTTGCCTTCCTCTACCCCTGGCTGGTCGAAGGCATTGATATTCATAAGTTCGCCCATGAATGCGGCGGCAACCTCAAACATAAATAAGAGTTGCCCGATTGTATGCGCACTGATTTTAGGCAAAGTGACAGTCATATTCATCTTGCCCTCCTTTAGCAGCGCATATTCCGTGGCCGCCTGTTCTACTTTTAAAAGTCTCCCTTGCGTATGCCCGCCTAAAAAGCTTATCCCTCCCATATCATCAAATATCTTGGGTATAGAAATATCCTCATGAAACTCTGAAACCCCTATAAACACCACGAGCTTATCAAACGGTCCGTGGGCAAATAGCTGCAGTTGCGCATGCTGGTCTGTTGCGCCCAGCGCTTTTATCGGCGTTTGCCCGGCATTTACTATATTGCCGCCATTGTCATATTTTTTGCCCAAGGATTCCGCCCAAAGCTGAACATACCAGTCCGCAATATACTTGAGCCTGTCGGCATACGGCATCATAACACATATTGATGCACCTTTAAGGAGTGCTGTATAATTAAGAGTTGAATAAAGATATGCCGGATTTTTAAACACATCATCTTCATTGCAAAGCTCGTCCATAAAATCCGCACCTTGAAGCAGCTCTAGAATGTCAATTCCGCAAATGGCTGCCGGCAAAAGCCCTACAGGACTAAGCTGGGAAAACCGCCCCCCGACACCCGAGGGTATTATGAAAGTTTTATAGCCCTCTTCCTTGGCAATTTTGATTAAATCGCCTTCCTTCGAATCTGTTGTAGCAACTATGCGCTCTCTCGCCTTCTCTTTGCCTATGGCAATTTCAAGGCGCTCTTTTACAATCATAAACTGACTCATGGTTTCAGCGGTTTGCCCTGACTTTGAAACGACATTAAAGAGGCAATTACTAATATCTATTACTTGAAATAAATATGTCAACCGCTCAGGGTCAACATTATCAACAATATAAAACTTCGGCCCACGCTTATTTCTCGGCAAGTCGTTATAATTCGGATGCAAAAGTGCTTGATGCACCGCCAATGGTCCAAGGGATGAGCCGCCAATACCTAAAAGCACGAAACATTCCACTTCTGCCCTCATCTTTGCTGCGTATTCCTGAATTTCCTCCACGGACAAAGATTGCCCCAACGGCAAATCGCGAAAAGCCATACCGCCATCTGCACGTTTTTTCTTCATACACTCACAGGCGAGTTTAAGTTTGGGAGCAAGTTCGGCAAAATCCTCCTCGGAAACCCCCCGTTCTCCTACAAACTCGCTCATCATATTATTATAATCTAGGTGTATCTTTTTTGAATCGCTCATACAACACCTTCCCTCTCTTGACTATATCATTTAAATGAAAAAAAATCCATATTTAATCTTTTATATTGCAAAAAAAGATGTTATACTTGTCTCTGTATGAATAAGTACCGGAAAGATCGGTTCAGTAATCTGAAAATAATCCTGAGAAAGTGCGGAACTTTTTTGCAAGATGAGGCTGGCCGGCAGCACAGTTGCCTGCTCGCATAGCATTCCGGAAAATGCCGATAGTGACCTGTCAGCTGTCTGCCAATGGCCAACGGCCAACAGCCGGCGGCGAAACGGAAGATACCGGCGATGAGCTAGCATCGTATTCGACCCGGGGCAACTTTGTTTAAAGTAAAGCGAAGAGTAGCGTAAAATCTTGAGATGTGCAGCTTAAAAAGGGCAAGTCTCACCCGGCGGATGGAATTGACAACGCTTCTTCATGGTTTCCGAAGGTCGAGCCTTCTCGGAATATTTTCAGATTGATTGACTATATAAGGAGGGTTTCACTTGGGATGGATAGCTGATGCTTTATTAGTCATATTGGTGGTTATTGGTATTTTGGCCGTAGCTTTCTACTTTTTAAACAAATGGAGCTATAAGAAAATGGACGAAAATCAGGCCATGATTGAAAGACACCGTCAATCCGCCACCATATTTGTAATTGATAAAACCACTGGCCGGCTAAAAGATGGTATACTTCCAAAAGCAGCCGTGGATCAGATGCCGAGGCATTCAAAATTTCTCAAAATGTATTTTGTTAAGGCTAAGGTCGGGCCGCAAATAGTAACACTCGTTTGCGAGAAAAATGTATATGCTGCTATTCCGGTTAAGAAAAACGTGAAGGTTGAGCTTGCGGGCATATATATATCCTCCATGTATGGCATGAAAACGAAGGAAGAAATGAAGGAAATCAAAAAAGCCAAATCGAAAAAAGAGAGGTAAATACCATGAAGGATTATAAACAAAATTTCATCATGTTTATGCTGGAATGCGGGGTCCTTAAATTCGGCGATTTTACCACAAAAAGCGGCAGAAAGACCCCATACTTCGTAAACACAGGCAATTATAAGAGCGGAGCGCAAGTGTCAAAGCTTGGCGAGTTTTATGCAGACGCTATTGTGGCACATTTTGGAGACGTGGGACCTGGCTTTGACTTTCTTTACGGCCCCGCTTATAAGGGCATACCTTTGGCAGTAAGTACTGCCATATCACTTCACACCAAGTATGGTGCAGATATCCCATATGCATTTAACCGCAAAGAAGTTAAAGATCACGGCGAAGGCGGAACTATAATAGGCCACACTCCTAAAAGCGGTGAGAAGGCTTTAATAATTGAGGATGTTATAACAGCCGGGACCAGCGTTAGGGAATCCGTTCCTATCATAAAATCTTATGGCGATATTACGGTAAACCATATGATAATCTCCGTTGACAGAAAAGAAAAAGGACAAGCAGGAATAACCGCATCTCAGGAAGTTAAAGGCGAGTTTGGTATTGATGTTATTTCTATTGTGTCGATTGTGGATATTTTAGAGGAGCTCTATAACAAAGAAGTAGATGGTATCGTGCTAGTAGACGATAAGATGAAAGAGCGCATAAATGCTTATATGGAAGAGTATTGTATGTTGTAGGGCTTGCATGAACATGTATAGGGGGGCGCGCACTGCTTCGCCCCTACTTGACATCATATAATGATTGCGTTACAATTACTATTGTTTTTGCGGACATGGCGGAATTGGCAGACGCGCTGGCTTCAGGTGCCAGTGATAGCAATATCGTGCAGGTTCAAGTCCTGTTGTCCGCAGTGAATATGATAATCCGAATCTCGAGTTAGAGGTTCGGATTTTTGTTTTTATATTCCAAAATGTCACATAGTGTGCTAAGATATACAAAACTAAAAGTAAAGGAGTGTTGGAGATGAGATATGTAGCTATAGTTGCCGGCAAAAAATCAAGGAGGGTAACCGTACATAAACACTGATTAATTGATATCAAAGCACAGTTGAATAATCAGCGTTTACTTAACCCTCCAAAAACAGGAGGACTTTGACTCCTGCACTCGAAGGTTCGAATCCTTCCAGCTCAGTTCCTTGAAACCCAGTAAACATCACGTTTGCTGGGTTTTTACATTCTGTCGGTTTGGTGTAAAAATGGTGTTTTCTAATATTTTTCTAATATCCTTCTAATATGGGTTAGTGCCATCGTTGATATTTAGCGGTGTCTAGCTGTTTAGTGCGTTAGCAATTCCATTTATCATTGCTTTTTTCGCAGAGCTCTCGACATGGGCGTAAATATTCATGGTAGTGCCAATATCGCCGAGTCCTAGCCAAACTTGGATATCTTTCATGTTATAGCCAAGGCTTAGAAGTAGCGTTGCACATGAATGGCGTAAGTCATGCAGACGTATCAGCCTCATATCGTTTTTTACCAACAACTTACGAAATGCTGCGGTGATATAGTTTGGGCTAATTAATTGCCCCATGTCGTTTACACAAATGTAGCCATCATACTCGTAGCTGTATGTGTTGCCGAAATACGCTTTATTGGCTTCTTGTTGCTCCTTTAATTGAGTTAAGAAAGCTACAAAAGTGTCGTCCAATGGCATTGTCCTGTAGCTGGATTTTGTTTTGAGCCTATCAGATGCATCAAGTCTGTATGTGCCATTATCGTTGACTGGTACAATTTTATGACTTATGGTAAGCGTTCTGTTAAGCCAATCTATCGAACTCCACCGTGCTCCAACTATTTCCGACCTGCGCAAACCAAAATATATTGCGAACATCAGCGGCGTTTCTATAAGTGAATCTTTTATAACACCCAACAAGGTTGTTATCTCATCCTTGTTGTAATAATCACCTATAAATTTTTGCTTCCTTGGCCGCTCCACCCAATCAGAAGGATTTTCCTTTATAAGTTTAATCTTCTGAGCATATTTGAGTGCAGTTTTTATAAGCGTTAGATGCTTTAGCACCGTATTTGGGCTGACGGTCTTTAGCTTATAAGTGCAATAGTCTTGAATATGCTTTGCGTTTAAATCCAACAAGTAAACTTTACGCTGTTTGAAATAAGGATGTATTTGCAACAGTAGCCGTTTATACCCTGCGTAAGTTATGGCTTCGACCTTGATCTTGTGCATTTCCAGCCAGTCCGTAAGAAAATCGCTAAACAGAAGCTTAATATCTTGCACTTGCTGAACATCGCTATATTCCTCGATTTTTTCTTTTAGGAACTGGTCTGCTTTTTTCTTGTTACCAATTATGGTGTAGCCGGTGTTAATCCACTTTTGCGTTTGTTTGCCACCACCATTGTTAAAACATATTACGGCATAATATTTACCGTTCTTTTTTTGCAAACTTCCTGTCGTCATAGTTATCCTCCTTTTGACGAAGAAAGCCCGCTAATCGCTTTTGTTATTATACATATTAGCGGGCTTTCGGTAAAGGAAATCAGATGTTTCCTAGTAAATATTCGATTACATATATCTTTGGGATGATATAGGACTTACCTATTCGTCTATGCTTGATTTGTTCGGTTTTGAGCAACTCATAGGCTTTGTTACGCCCTATTGAAAGCATTTGTTGAAGTTGCAATACATTTATACAATCTGGATAGCCACTGAACATTTCCCGATATCCATCAGGTAACGGAGTTTTCTGCGTCATTATTGCAACCCCTTTCATACAGATAATTTGAAGCTATTATGCTAATTCTGTTATGTCCAAGTGCTCTGGATGCAACAGCCATAGCCCTTTTGTCATAGATAACGCCATTTAGATCATTACGGCAATAATATCTTTCGCTCTTGGGCACCTCGGAAATGGGACGTGCATAGAAATTGTAGATAGTTTTACAATAGTCAGCACGATATGAATGAATATCAGCCCTTGATGGGATTTTGCTCCAAACTTTTTTACCATCAGGCGTATTCTTTATGCGCTCTACCGCTTCTTTGGATAGAATGGGGCAATCTCGTAAACGGCCGCCTTTACCTTTGATGTTGACGAGCATATATTTTCCGGTAGACTCATCAAAGCCCAGGTTTTCAGGCTTCAAATTCTTGATTTCGTGTCGGCGTAGCCCTGTAGCTTTACAGAAATCTACAAATTCTCTATTTCTGCTTTCTGAGAATTTCGCCTTACCCATACGACTTCGAGTAATACCGGCTCTATGGCGGGGTTGTGTTTGAATGAAGTCCTTGGTCGAGCATCCGTAGAGTTTGGCCAATGAATTTGCTATCGTTTTTTGTGTGGATGGGCTGTATCCCCGATCTATATGATGTTGAAAATACGAATCTACATAGCTGCGGGCATCTGCGAGTGTTTTACAGCTATAATTACCCTTTGCCCACTTAGCAAAGGCACAGCTTTTAACGAGGTATGTTTTGTACGTTCCCCATGAATAAATACCATCAGCAGCTATCCCTTGCTGTTTAGCAAGGTGTTTTTGCTCTCCGATGCAAAGTTTTTGTTTAAGTGTTTCTTGTACTTGATGAATGATACTTTTGTTTTTTGGCATGAAAAACTCCTTTTGTTTAAGATAAGATAAAGAATGAAGTTGTTACAGTTAAGGCAAAGCATGAGCTTTTTACATCTGCCCGGTGATGGATGTTTTTACGAATAGGTCATCACACCTTGTCTCCTTTGCAGGCATTATTTTCTAGAACTTGAAAATCAGAAAAATAACAAAAAAAGGACCAAATCAAAGCAATATAGACGCTTTAATCCGATCCATTCCAAAAATTATGCTGTTTAACAGCTATTCATGTAGTCCCTGCAAGGGTTATATATGAACACTTATTCAGTGATCATTGTCTATTTTAGTAACAACTATTGTTTAGTCATATTCATAACAATAACAAAAAAGAACCGAATCGAGCACTTTTATGCTCACATCACTCCTACCATGTCTTTGGCCGTTTTACGGCTACTCATTATAGTCCCTAAGGGGCATTTGGACACACTTATCCAGTGAGTCTGGCAATTCCAAGCACGTGATGGCAATATACCTCACTGCAAACGTACAATCCGATGAAACCAATACAATCCGATAATCAACATACCAAAATATACCACAATGTAGAATTGTAGTCAATAGTCAAACCGTAATATTTTGTTTCAACATTCGACAACTTTGAGTGGTGATCCATTGAATACCTAAAGCATCTTAAGTTTATGGTAAAGATGTTACTACGGCCTTTGCTGAAGAAGTGCGCTTCAACAAAGGCCCTTTTCCATTGTGTTAAATACTGTGTTGTCAAGGTCGCAGAGTATTTTGGGCGCAAAAGGCGCGCCCAAAATCTTCCTGCTACCCTTGACAACACGTAGTAGATATAAATAAGTGTCTCTTTCGATCGTTATTTATATGCCGTTAGATGACGTTTTATAGGACTGCTGAGATGGTCTTTTGGGATAATGACTTGGACCGTAACATAAGCGGGTTTTAACCGTTTATTCTGCATTTAAAATGCGAGAATAACCGTTAAAGCCCCTGGTCTGAGCTAACTATATGATGAGCCAATACTATTGTAATTCACGATTTTGAACACATTATTGCAACTATTACCGATAACGAGACATTAAGCACAAAAAAACATACGATTGATTTAGCTTTGTATAGCTTCTTTAATTGTATGTTTTCTCATTTATAAAACCCTTTTATGAACTCATTTAGATTATCTAGTTGATTGTCATTCAAAGAGTCACTTAGCCGAATTAACTCCCTTTGCTTCTCAGACAGATCTATCAACATACCATCATCAACAAAAAACTCGGATATTGTTATACCAAAAAAATCACATATGGTGGTTAGCATTTTGATTGAAGGTTGTTTAGTGCCGTTCTCCATATCAGATAAATACCCCTCAGATATGTCTGTGCGTTTATTCAGCTCACTAATTGTTAAGTTAGATTTCATTCTAAGGTTATACAACCTATCCCCAATTATATTCTGCTTCCTCAAGCTACCACCTCTTTCAAAGTGATTATATTTTGTGTACATTCGAGTCGCAATAGAATTGCAAGTAAGGTCGCCTACAGAGAATTTTGCTTGACATATTCGCCCGAGGCGAATATGATGTGAATGTATTCGCTTACCACGAACCTCTGTCTTCGATAATAATGTAAGTGCGCAGTCTTTTCATCAAAGCGTCATATCGCATGTCAACTCACTCATAACCCATACAAAACGAGGAGAATCCAAATGGCAGGTAAATTTTTCATCCTCGAAAACAAATTGGAATCACGTAAGATCCCACTCTCAAACATCTATTACTTTGAAAAAATTAAAGGAACACATACTACTTGCGTGGTGTATGTCGATGGTATTTCTACAATCAAAAGCGATTTAAGAGAGATACTCCCCAGACTAGATAACGATTTCATCCAGTGCCACAAGTCCTTTATTGTCAACGTAGCAATGATTAGACGCATAGTAAAATTCCGAACTTACTCAATTCTACATTTTGATAACAACGTGAGTTGCCCTTGTTCAAATAAATATAGGAAAGGGGTACTTGAAAAGTGGAAATACCAAGCATAACAATTGTTATACAGGCATTTGGCGTATCCCTTGCTTATCTAGTTGCTACTGCCGGACTAATGAAATCCGGCTCGAAAATAAAAGACACAACCTATTGGATTCTCATGTTTTTAATAACTCTTGTCGGTATTATGGCACGGTCTGTTTTGTATACAAATATCGTTGTCGTTATACTGGCTAGCCTATATATAAGCAAGTCTTATGGTGCATTAAAGCGTTTCAGTTTTGCAGTAACCATCTTTGCTGTATTCCAATGGACTATAGCTTTTGTCGGAAGCGGAACATTTATTCTTAATCATTACAGGCAGGTAATGGGTAGTACAGGCTTAATGATACTGCTGGTAAGCACACTTTTAGTAGCTTCACTATTGCTTATGAAATATAAAGATTTTGTGTTCAAAGACACCATCAATAGACTTTTTGTGATAGATACGGCTGCTAAACTATTCTTTGTTACGTTTTTTAACGCTTTTTTACCCCGTTTCTTTCCTCTACTTGGCGGAGTTTCATACTCGATATTGGTACTTGTTTTACTAGGCGTGACTTTGTTGTTTATTGCCTATAGAGAGTATTCAGTTTCTTTGGAACGGCAACTAGCCGCAGAATACATCAAATTGCAATCAGTGCTTGAATGGGCAGACCGAACCATTTCTAAGTACATGGTTATTGAGTTCCCCGAATTTAACCATATAAACCATATCGGAAATTCTGTACTTAAAGCCTTATTATTTGAGTTTATAGACACCGCTCACAGGCAGGGAATAACGGTTGATATTGCTATTGAAAGTCATGTTGGAGACATAAGGCTTGATACTTACGATTTATTTAGCATAATCAATGATTTTATGTTGCGCTCATTAGAGGAAGCAACGGCACAAGATGATAAACAAATTAGAGTTGTGATAGATGGTAGTGATGGTTTCCACTTCTTGACAAAGACGAATATAAGCAAAAATGAAGTTATACCCGACTTTGAAGCAAGAAAGCAAGCAATTATTTCTTTGATTAAGAAATATCGGGACACAAGTGTCTTAGTAAACATAAGCAGAGAACAACAAATGTTGAGCGTTGTATAAGCGGTGTTTACGTTTGTCCAAGATAAAAATATCAGAAAGGAGGTAGGTATTATGTGGGCTTATGTTGAGTGTATTGGAGATTATATCCGTGCTATGTTCCCACCTTGGCTTTACTAGGAACAGACAACAAACCGCCGCCATATGCAATTTTTGGCGGCGGTAAATTTAGATAATATAAGGAGGTTTTACACATGAGCAATTTACAAACACGCCGAGTAACACAACGCGAAGCAGTGGTAGAGGTTTATCATGGCATCCAGGTAGCAGACCCGTACCGTTGGTTAGAGGACGATACTTGCCCCGAGGTGCAAGCATGGACAAAGGAACAGAACGGAGATTTTGAAGCATACATTAATAGCTTTGATATCCGTAGTGATATAAAATCACGCTTGTCTAGCCTTATGAATTACGCCAAAACTGGCGTACCTACGGTTGTAAAAGGGGTGTACTATACATGGCGCAATGACGGTTTGCAAAACCAGCATGTACTTTACCGCTCGTCCAACCCTAGTGAACTTGGAGAAGTAATTTTTGACCCTAATCTATTAAGTGACGATGGTACTGTAGCTGTCACATCTAAAGAATTTAGCCCCAACGGTAAATGTCTTGCTTATGGATTATCAAAAAGTGGTTCGGATTGGCAAACAATGCATGTATTAGATTTAGAAACATTGGAGAACTTACCCGACATTTTATGTGATTTGAAGTTTACATCCCTATAAGGACGACGAACATCCTAACTGGCACTATGGACTTCGCACTGACGAGGACAAAAAGTGGGCTTTTCTTGAAGTTTGGTATAGCACAATGCCTAAAAATAAACTCTATTACAGACTTTTGAGCGAACTTGATGCCCCGTGGTTACCGATTGCCGATAACTTCGATGAAGGTTGGGAGGTTATTGGTGTAGTTGACGATGTAGCCTATATCAAAACGCAAAAAGAAGCACCATATGGCAAGGTAATGTCTGTGAAGCTAACAAATAATAGTGCCGTAGATTGGCAAACAGTTATTACTGACCGTGGCGAAATGCTAGAATATGTAATGATAGCGAACAACCAGTTATTGTGTGTTACCCTACACCATGCAACACATCGTCTCATGGCTCATGAATTAGATGGTACTTTTGTTCGTGAAATTAAACTTCCGGCTGTAGGTTCTTTAACTGGTTACTTTGCAAAGCAAAGAGACAAAGAAATGTTTATTCAATTTGCTAGTGTCCTTTATCCTAATACAGTTTTGAAGTATAGTTTTGCAACTGATAAATTTGAAACAATTTTTACACCAAAAACTGACTTCCCATTTGACGAGTATGAAACTGTACAGAAGTTTTATACCTCAAAAGACGGCACACAAATCCCCATATTTATTACATGTCACAAGGGGCTTGTTAAAGATGAAAGCCATCCCACACTACTTTATGGTTACGGTGGGTTTACCCATAGTATGACACCTAGCTTTTCTGCCGCAATATTGGCATGGCTCGAAAAAGGCGGTGTATATGCCGTTTCTTGTTTGCGTGGGGGTAATGAGTATGGGGAAGCGTGGCATCGTGCAGGAATATTGGAGAGGAAACAAAATGTATTTGATGATTTTAACGCCGCTGCGGAGTATCTTATCAGTGAAAAGTACACTTGTAATAAGAAGCTCGGTATCTATGGACGTTCAAACGGCGGTTTGCTAACAGGTGCGTGTCTCACCCAACGCCCCGACCTATACGGTGCAGTTGTCGTAGGAGTACCAGTTTTAGATATGCTACGTTATCATCTATTTACTGCCGGACGTTATTGGGTAGGAGAATACGGCTGTGCTGATAATCCAAAACATTTTAAGTTTCTTTACGAATACTCACCACTTCATAATGTTAAAATGAATACCGTGTACCCACCAACCCTAATTTTGACCGCAGATACAGACGATAGAGTAGTACCAATGCATGCACGAAAATTTGCCGCAACCTTACAAGCGGCAGATGGTGGTGTAAATCCAATTTGTATAAGAATCGAAGAATCGGCAGGACATGGTGCTGGCAAGCCCCTAAGTAAGGTAATAGACGAATGGACAGACCTTTTTACCTTCCTCTTTGCTAATCTTCGTGACTAAACTGCTCTGATAAGCCTTTGTTGCGCTCGTCTGCGTGCATGACTGCGGAGAGGATGTATTTTTCGTCACACAGCATGAGCCTTAGGAGTTCCTCACTCACAATCGGACGGAGCAGTTAAACACTTGCCTTTTCACAACTACTCTATGAAACAGGCAATTCAAGAGGGATTTATACTTGATGTGCTGAAATACTATACCCCCATAACTAGCTATTATAAGCTGATAAAGACTTTAGCTGATGATCCGCAGTTCGACAAAAAGAAAGCACAAAAGAAACTCCGTAAGTTTGCAGAGAGCGATAGCTATCCAATAGCTATAAAGGCTGAAATGATGGTTGAGCATTTCCATGAGCAAGTTATCGCAAAGGGCAAAATCGGCGGCAAGGCTCGTGCAATGGTTGTTACGGCAGGGATTGACCGTGCAATCGACTATTACCACGCCATAAATAGCTGTCATGCAGCTAGGAAAAGCCCTTACAAGTCAATTATTGCTTTTAGCGGTGAAAAGGAATATGGAGGTGCGGCAGTAAGCGAGGCAACGCTTAACGGATTTCCATCGAGTGCAATTGAAAAAACCTTTAAGGCAGACCCCTACCGTTTTCTTATCGTTGCCGACAAATGCATTGTTTCTGCAAAAGACTCTTGGGTATTGTTTATCTGGCGGCACATGGTTGGAGTGTTTCTTCATTCTTCATGGCTCTACCACTCGCAATGGCAAAAGCACTCTTACAGGCACAGTTGAGCATATTTTAGCTGATTATACCCGAAGTGTACAACCACAAACATTATCACGCCGTCCGTCTGATGGTGCAAGCCCATCACCTGATATTGCACGACTTAAAGGTGCAAGGCTTGTAAGTATGCCTGAGCCTGATAAGGGGTTGGAGTTGAATATCGCTCTTATCAAGCAATTAACAGGCGGCGATACCTACACAGGGCGGTTTCTGCATGAAAACCCTGTTGAGTTTAAGCCCGAATTTAAGATTTTTATAAACACTAACCATCTGCCGAGGACTGCTGATAACACCATCTTCACAAGCGAAAGGGTGAAGTTAATTCCGTTTAATCGCCACTTTTTGCCCGAAGAACAGGACACAGGACTAAAAAAACTGTTTCGGAAACAGGACAGCAAGAGTGGTATTCTCAACTGGCTTATAGAGGGTTATCGCCGCTTAATAACCGATGGGCTTGTTGTTCCCGAAAAGGTCAAGGCCGCCATCAGCGAATATGAGAAAGCTGGAGATGTATTTGGTGATTTTTGTGCAGAGACTCTTTCGTCATCAGACGGCAACAGGCTCAAGACCGCAATTCTCTACGAACGATACAAGCCGTGGGCTAAGACTAACGGTTATAAGCCGTTGTGCAGTCAAGATTTTGTGGCGGAGTTGCGGCAAAGGTATGAAACAGGCTGCAATGGCAGGGTTGGTAACTTTGTTGTTGGCTTTGACATTAAAAAATAGAATGCCCCTGAAAATATCTACACCATGTACACCACCTATACCAAACCGCAAGGCGTAAGGCTTAGTGTGCGGTATAGGTGGTTTTTTCGTGCCCGCCATGTATACCAACTCTACCAGTATATACCGCCTTGAATGCCTGTGTTTGCAAGGGCTGAGAGATATGGGGTAGATGGTAGACATTGTTTTGGGCAGCCAGCAATATGCCGAAAAGCATCTTTCATGAAGTTGTTGTTTTTTTGCATCGATTGCTTGGCTTGCCATTCTCCAAAATAAAATTAGAATATTGGCGAGCATACTCCCTAAAAATGTCGAAATATTCAGAGATTGCTATATCCAATTGAGGCTTGTTTTTAATAATAACATCATTTATCTTTTCTCTTCCCTTTGTGTTCAGCTCGCCAATTTTATCCATTAAAGCCGTCAAATCGTTTTCTGCTTTCTTAAATTCAATTTCATTTTCTGTTTTGCGAGCTGTTATGCTTGCAATTTCAGCATCTAACATACGGGATTCCCCATCGTGAGAAGCACGGCTACGTAACTCGTCCAATGTATCCAGTTTTGAAATATAGCTACGGTCTAACTCAGCGGTAGTATTTTGTAATTTAATCAAATCGTGAGAAGTCGCTGCACCTTCCAGGGCTTCTTGTAAGTAATAAAAAGCACCGCTTACTTCCCTGTCTATACCGATGATTACTTCTTGCAACTTGCTTGTTGCTTTTGAAAGGTCACCATACAATTTAACATCGCATAATGCACATCCTTCACACAGCCCTTGTCTGCGATATATTTCGGTATTGAATCTCAGCCCATTTATAGACTGTCTGAATAAAACAAAAATTCGCTCAGTTTTATCAATATACCTCTGCATTTCTCCTCTTCGTGGTTTCATGGTTGAGGTGATAAATAAAAACTCATCCATTTGGTTATATGCAGTCGTCACAGCATTTCGGGTGCGGTCAATTTCCTTGTTGATGTTTTCTTTTGCTAATAGCGAATTTTGCATATTGTTGCTTTTTTCTTGCGCCTTCCTGTTGCTTCTAAGTGTGAAAATTAGCACAATAATAGGAATAGCAGAAGCTAACACAATACCTACTAATTGAATTGAAATGTCACTACTCATAACTTACCTCCTTTTCAGCTACCGCCGTATTTTTCAATGTAACTTCCAAAACACAGGCATCAACTATCGGTTTAAGTATAAGGTATGAATACTTGAAAATCTTTTGCCATTCCCTATCCAGCGGATCGATAATTTCATGGAAAAGGATGTTTCGCAATCCATAAACAAAGTATGAAAACCATAGCAGACCGTTGGAACGTACCAAGTCATCGTAGTATAGATCTTTGTGGACAGTCACGCCTTCTTCATCTCTAACTTGCATAGTGTATTCGCCACTTTCCAAAACATCACCAAATCTCAAAAAGGGTTGTTGCTCGAAAACAGAAAAAGTATTTGTATTTTCTTCGATTTGATGTGCATCGAACGGAAACTCATAGTTGTAATTAAATTGAAGGCGTAAATTGCTCAAGACATTGCGACAAAAGAGTTCGCTTCTCTTTTTCATCGTGACACTGTATTTACTCTGCGAAAACAACTCTGCTCGTTTTGTTTCAAGTCTTTGTGTCAACTCGCTTAACAACTTTTCATAAACCAATTTGATTAAAGTTAATTCGTTTATGGAGCATTGGTTGTGATTTGAAGCATCCTCGTCAATAACTCTTTTTACAAGTTGCTCGAAATTAACTTCTATGCTGAGGTCTTCACGGTATTCATTATTGCGGTAAGTTTGTTTAAACCACAAATTCATTACAAAGTAAAACACACTTCGTTCTCCTTCATTCTCCTTCTTGTATTTCAATTTAACACTAAGGTTAAGGTCACGATTTTTATAAGCAAAGTTTTCATTGAACTTAAAGAAGGCTTTGAAAAAGAATGACGGCAATGTTCCCAAAGTCTTTTTCATCGCAATTGGGTACAGCGAAAACATATTTTGCGCCACATCGCCAATGTCGATGTTTCGTTGAGCAGCCGGCAATATTTTTTCTCTGAAAACATCAAGAAAAGGCTTATCACCTATCGGTCTGTTATTTGCATCAACCAAAGGAATGTCGGGTGTAAAGCTTCTTAAAACCGCAATATAAGCGAACCAAGTCTTTATATACAGGGTTATAAAGTCTGATTCTGTTAGTGCTTGCCATTGGTCGTATTTATTATCTTTTGTAAGTATAAGCTACACCTCCTGCAACAACTGGATTGCGGAGGCTTCGCCTTGCTCGATAGCAATTTCTACGACATGTTTTGCCGTTTCTAGCAGTTGTTCAGATTGGAAACGATAATCAAAGGATTGCTGTACCAAATCGGCTATTTCTTCTTGTTTATGTTTTTCCAATATGGGAATAACAACATTTCCAATATCAGATGGTCGCCAATGGATAATGACAGAGCCGCCAGTATCTCGTTCGGCTTGCATTTGCACAATCATTGAGTTTAGCACAAGCGTTAGATAGTCCGGCAGCAACTCGTTTTTATCCTTAACAGTCAAGTGTAAAATGGCACTGGATGTTACAATATCCATATCCTTTTCGGCTTTATATGCTATACCTACTGTGCCATCTTTTGTAAAGAGAATGGTGTCCTTTATAGGCTGCAATTCCATATTAGCAAAAGGCACTCTACTTATGTGGATTTCGGGATTTGTAATACCAAACTTGGTTATGTCGGAAACTCGCACAAATGGTATACCCTCGTCTGTGTATTCAGAGCTGCCCGGCTCTATTGATTTCTTTATCAAAACAAGATTTGATAGCAAATCGGTTTTTGAATTACTGATAGCGAAAAGCACATCTTCATACTTCGGTTGGTAATACTCCGCATCAAGGCGGCCGCTTGCTCCAAAACTCTCTGAAAATGATTTGACAGCTACAGGCTCGGCTGATGGTGTAAAATCACCCAATCCCAATTCTGCAAGCAACAGAGATTCGGCTGACTTATATAAGTCTCCAGCGTTATCTCTTGCTGCGTGAGATAGTCGCACGGCTCGCTCTATTGCTTTGCAAAAGTTGTTACTAAAAATCGGCAAACGCATTTTTTCTATCTGCGATAAATAAACGTGCTGCTGAACACTCCCTCTCGCTTCTCGAATCATGAAATTTTGCCCGAACTTTGATAGCATAAACACATATGCAACGTATGGATTATAAGAATCATTAAACAAAATTTTTGCAATGTCTTGATTTGAGTTAATAGGATAATCCCAATTTTCTTGAGCGTAAGCAACGTTGCCAACAGAACCCGACATTGACAAAAGAACCGTATTAGGTTTGATTGCCGACTTGCATAATAGCTCGTTCGCTTGCTTATCAATGTACAAGAGGTCAGAGAAATCAATGAAGCCGTTTCTCATATTCACACAACGAATAAACGGAATACCACTATCTCTATATGTTACATCGTTATTCAGGGAGTACGCTCCGAAGCTACGCAAATCATCGCAAACGAAACTTAAATCGCACGACTTCATCTCTAGTAATTTCTGCTTGTCATGCAGAAATTCCTTTGCGAAGAAAAAGCTGTCTACTCTTAAAATATCGCTCGAAGTTTTTACCTCGGATAATTTTACCTCAACCGCTTCCAGCCCGCTCATCAATGCCGAATACTTCTCGGCATTAAATGGCGGGCTTATGCGAAAAAACTTAACTTTTCCTTTTTAGCAAACTCTATAAATGCTTCAGCAATTCCGTCTTGTGTCATGCCATCATGATTGAATAAGTCGTGGTCTACAATCAAGTGTCCGTGGCTGTCAAGTCTATTTTCTGAAAATGTGGTGCACCAAGATTTTTTCTTGAACAATACTTTGTCGTCTATGTTAAATTTGTCATATTCTTCTTGGCATATCAGTTTTTTGAGGTCACAACTATAGTATTTTGTTGCATCCGCTATGCTTCCGTACTTTTCAAGGAATAAAGAGTGATCCATAACGATTTTTTCCACCTTGTCAAATGCGGTAGGGTTATCCATCTCGTTGTTTTCGTAAACCATTTCGTGATAGGTTACGAAATTATCGGAAACATAGATTTTGTCACCACTGTTATCCTTGCTTGGTTTTTGCATGGTCGCAAAGAAAATAGGATAATCTTCAAGTTTTGGACAAAGTTCATCATCCCATTTTTGCACAAACAACACACTTGTCTTTGTGCCTGTGTGTGGCTTAAATACATTGCCATGCAAGCCAACGACCGCAAGAATGCGGCAACGTTCAGCTATAAAATCCCTGATGCGTTTATCGGTAGAGTTGTTAAAACGCCCTTGCGGCAGAACAATAGCCATACGACCGCCAGCCTTTAGGAAGTTGAGATTACGCTCAATAAAAAGAATGTCACGCCCAACTTTTGATTGTTGTTTGCCTTTGTCATTCTTGCCTAATTCATATCTAGCTAGAATATTCCCCTCTTTTATATCACCCGCAAATGGTGGATTAGCCATCAGCAAGTCAAAGTCAAAATAAGCGTAATCGTTGGCTGCTGTCCCCTTTGGTCGTATTCTTTGTAATTTTTTGAAACCATCATTATATGTGTCGTTCCATGTTTTGTCATCAGCTTTTTGCCTTTTTTCTTCTGCAACTTCGCTCCAACGTCCATAATCAAGAGTGTTTAAGTGGATTACATTTGTTTGCCCATCACCAGCTATAAGGTTAAGGGTTCGAGCAACACGCACGGCTTTTTCATCAAAGTCTATAGCAAAAACACGATCACGCACATAGTTAATTTCTTCTGACGACCTTTTGTCAGTGGTAAAAGTATCACTTTTAGGCAACTTCAATTCATCACGAATAACGTTCCATACATGGAAAATACTGTGAACTGTAAATCCTGAACTTCCTGCGGCGGTATCTATTATGTTTTCGTGCTTTTGTGGGTTCATCATTTTTACACACATATCAATTACATAACGTGGCGTAAAATATTGCCCTTTTTCGCCCTTTTGTGATTTACTCATAAGATATTCAAAAGCATCATCAACCACATCAAGATTGTTGTTAAATAGTTTTATGTCTTGCAAGGCTGCAACACAGATTGCCAAGTGTGAGGGCGTAAGTTGTATGCGGTCGCTATCTGTAAAAATACCTTCCCATTTTCTACGAGCGTTAGAAAATAATTCTTCAATCTTTAGCTTTAATTGTGTTTCTGTATCGCCAGAGTTACGGAATTTTAAGTAGTAATTGTCATCATTGGCTGCCGTCATTTCGTCATAGAGCTTTGAAAACAACAGCTTGAAAATTTCCTCAAAAGCATCAACACCTGCATTTGCTAAAACTTCATCCTCCGCTTCTTTAATAATGGAGCGCAAAGAGCGTTTTTCGTTCTTTATCTTGTCTTTTAACTTTAAGTCCTCGTAGGTTACTTTTTCATTTAGCACGTCCGCAAGGGTTTCACTTGCTCTTGGCAAAGCTGATATATCTTCAAAATAGTTTGGGTCTTTGCGATGGTAGCGTGAATATTGCTCGCCATTTGTCCATGCGGCTATCGGTGCGCCTGTGGCGTTACAGTATGACTTTAGCTGCTCTTTTCCGTCAGAAAGTTTCGGCTTTTTGATCTCAACAATTATGTAGGGAACAATAGGTCTGTCCTTGTCCATAATTACAATGTCAGCTCTTTTTACTTCACGACCAAAATTAACGGCATACTCTACTTGGATTCGCTCGGTCGGGTAGCCATATGTATTCATGAGGCGATAAAGATAAAGCTGTCGTACACATTCTTCGGGTGTCAGCTTGACTTCCTTTTTACGAGCAAGGCAGTTGATATAGGGAGTTTCTTTTGTTTTTGCGGTTGCGGGTCTAATTACAATATTTTTCTCGACTGCATTTATTTCATCGGCGGTAAATAATCCATCGCCGTAGTTTGAGTTTGTGAAAATGTCTTTAATCTGCACTGAAATAATCCTCCTACTACCTTTTTATCAAGGAAGTCAATTTGTTCGCTTTGCGGCTTTAGTGCGCCCATCAATCGGTTTTTGCGTACCCTTTGGCATCAGCCATACATCACCAATTTTTACGGCACTAAGTATTTGTCCATTTTCGCATAATGCTTGGACACGACGGACGGAAATTCCCCAAAGCCTTGCCGCATCTTTTGTGGTCATAATATCCATAAAATTTCCCTCGCAGTTTAACAGCTCTTACATATCCATTATATAACGCATAAGCGTATAATACAAGCCAAAAAAATATTTGACGATTTCACCCCTTGACAAATCATTACAGACCTATTACACATAGTAATAATTTTTGCATGGCAAAATGCCGGTCACTCGTAAAGAAAATCAAGTCTGTTTACCTCCATAATTTTAGTCTATATCTGCTGTTCAGATACGGATATGGAATCATCATTATCTTTAGGTTCGGAGTCGTACAAATCCCGGTAGGAGTATACATATTCGGCGGTTACTTGTGGATTAATGTAGTAGAAATAGCGGCACAAGCGTTTGAAAAGTGCTAGGCCATCATCACTCATACCTGCACAATCTAATAGCCTATCCAACAATCGTTTGATTTGTTTTTCGTCTGTTATACGGTTACGGAGCACATAGTCTACCTCTGGTTTAATAAATGCTATGTTCTGATCAGTAAGCATTTTTAGTCGCTCCGCCAGTTGAATTACTTCTTTCGGAACTTTGAAATCTTTATTCACGCTATATCCCACCATCTACAGAAATATCAAGCCATATTTCGTCTTTACGTCCCACTGCGCAAAATATCTAAATAGTCTTCATATGCAAAAACCCTATTTCTATGAGCTTTATTTACTTGCTTCAAAATACCAATACTACACAGTTTATTGACTGCACTTGACACTGTATTAAACGACAGGCCAAGCTCGGTTGAGGTTTTCTTAATATCTATTATAGGATTTGTTTCAAGGTAATTGAACACTTTTTTTAACGTAGTTGCGGAGCGGGCAAATCCCGCTATCAATGGCGAATGTTTATCATGCAACAAGGTTAATTTATCAATAGTTTCTATTGCATCACTTGCAGCCTCCAAAATAGCGGTCAGAAAAAATTGCACCCATTGTTCATACTCACCTTTCTCACGAACTAACATCATGCGGTCATAATACTCTAGCCGGTTTAGCTTCAATGAGTATGAAATATACAGTACCGGTGAGGATAACGCACCTTTTTCCATAAGAAATAATGTGACAAGTAGCCGGCCAATCCTGCCGTTGCCATCTAAAAATGGATGAATGGTTTCAAACTGGTAGTGGATAAGTGCCGCCTGAATCAATAAATCCAATTCGCTGATAGCTGTATCATCGTTCATGTAGCGTTCTAGCTCATGCATCGCCGTGGTCATATCTTCTGACGTTGGAGGAATATAGCGTGCTGTTTTAAGGTTACTGCCAATACCGCCAATCCAATTTTGCGAACGTCTAAACTCACCGGGAGTTTTCTCTTGGCCTCGTGCATTTTCCATAAGCATTGCATGGGCTTCACGAATCAGGCGATTGCATAGCGGTAGTTCCTTAAGTCGCTGAATGGCAAATTCTATAGCTTTTATATAATTGATTACTTCTGCTACATTTTGGTTTGCATTTTCGTCAATTAATGGATCGAGTATATCTTCGAGTGTTGCTTGAGTTCCTTCGATTTGTGAGGACATCAGTGCTTCTTTGCGCACATACATTGAGATGAACAAGTTCATGTTTGGCACACGAGAAGATAAGCCGTCAAGAAGGGCTAGTTTTTTATTTGCCTCAATCAAAAGAGCAACGCCCTCATTGTTTAGCGTTACTGTGGGATTAGGGGGTAATGTGTTAGGAGTAAAAGAACGATAAGATGCATCACCGGATAAATTGTTTTTCCAGAAACCAGACCTAGAAATCATACGCTATCTCCTTGAGATTGAAATAATAATGATATTTCACCATTTTTATTTCAATTTGTCAAGCTAAAATGAAATAGGCGGAAGGCTTAGTAGTTTTAAACTTGAAATAATGATGTCACTTATTCGTTTTTATTTCAAACTACACTGCAAAAATGAAATAAACGATAGGTTGGCTATAGATTTGCAACAATAATTTCCTTCAACTGTTCAATCGATTTTTCATATTTTGTGGCAATGACGTTTACTATGCACTTTCTTTCAGCCGCAATAGTTTCAAAAGATTTTTGATGAAAGACTACCTCCGTCACAATTGATTGTTCTTCATCAGAAAGATGTCTTAAAAGTTCACTGACATATCGATTGCTCTCCCATAGTTCTATCGGGTTATTGGTGATTTCTGAACAGCAGGTGTTCTAAATATACTTTTTAGTTTCAGCCATAATTGTTTTCTTTTTTGCTAACGAAAGAATTCTATATCTTGCAATACCTATCATCCACGTAGAATAACGGCTCCAGCCATGAAACATATGCACCTTCATAATTGCAATGCTTTCTGTTTCTGCTATGATATCTTCTTTATCTTGTAGGTTGAAAAGTTTATTCCAAGTATTTTTATGGACATATCCCCATCATTCAATTGTATTCTACATCATTGTTGGATATAATGATGTAGAGTAATAATGCGTGAAGGAGAATAGCATTGAAGGCATATGATTACAAAAATGCACCAAAATCTTTATTGACCCCTGAGATTGTCGCTATGCTTACAAGCATCCATGAACATAAGGGAAAGCAGGAATTATATATTGAAGCCCATGCCGATGCGCTAAACACGCTTTCAGAAATTGCGAAAGTTCAAAGTACAGGTGCATCCAACCGCATAGAAGGCATACAAACCACCGACAAACGATTAGAAGAAATTGTTAAGTAAAAATCTACACCACGCAATCGTTCGGAGCAGGAAATTGCGGGTTATCGTGATGTGCTTGCTACAATCCACGAAAGCTATGATTATATCCACCCACGGCCTAATGTAATTTTGCAACTGCATAAGCAACTATATTCATTTGCGCAAAGTGCGGTTGGTGGA
>Ga0123352_10000786_pt1 | contig 39708 bp, 12 predicted proteins | sample TergutLab28metaG_FD_89700 | JGI IMG/M metagenome (GOLD analysis project Ga0123352, IMG submission 89700) | Labiotermes labralis P1 segment gut microbial communities from Petit-Saut dam, French Guiana - Lab288 P1 | ecosystem: Host-associated > Arthropoda: Insects > Digestive system > Gut ... | reverse complement strand
TGCGTGGTCACCACGGACTATTTTTCCTAATTTAATGTAAGGTATATCTTTTATTTTGTTTTCAAAAGCAGGGCCATTTTTTGAATAAAGTTGGATTACATACGGTTGATTTATGAATTCCTCAAGTGACATGTTTTCATATGATGGAGTTACATTCATGTTCATATCCCCCCCATGATAATAAAATAGATTAATATTTTATATGCTATGATTCAATTTTGTTTTGTTCCTATGACAATTCAGAAATCATTAGAGTAGGCATTTCGTGGGTGTTAATTTATACTATACATTCACACCAAAAAATACCTGGGTTCCCTAATGGAAATTTTGGCCATCACAAATCCCTTAGGTGATCAAGGTATTTCCCTTAATTTTGAAGAAAAGACAAGGCGCATCATATTCGCCTTGTCTTTTCTTTCAGGGTGGTGTCAATAATGACAATGCCATTTATACCAGATTATAACCTACTACTATCATATGCAAAGTGTAAGTATAATGTTAATAATCAAATGGGTAAAAGTAATCGCGAAAAATACAATAGGAAAGCCCTCTGTTGCCGAGCGACAAATTAAAGATCTTGAAAAAGCGTAGAGGAATTATAAGATGAATACTCTCTTCAGTTGATAGAGTTGAGAGATCGGCAAACTCGAATCACTGGAGGGGGTACAGTAAAATCTCTGGTTGCACCCTGCGTAAATAAAGGGGCAAAATTAGCAGTTGAAAAAATCAAACAGTATACTAAAATGCGAAAGGTGTGTATGGAACTATAGTTTCTGATGGTGGGAGTATAGAAAATATAAAAGGTGACATACTTTCTATTGCTATATTGCAAGTAGTGTCTATCCTTAAAAAGGCAATTATGAGAAGCCTAACACTTTTAATGTTTTTTGCACGGTCTTACTGGACACTTTATCAACAGCGACCTTCATGGGCTTTACTTGTTCAATGCCCGTGGAGATGTTGTACAGAGGGTTGACAGTTAAGACGCCATACATACTTACTAATATGATGCGTTTAGTGATCAACTCAATGAGGAGCCATATCTCTAATGCGCTAAACAGCGACAGTAAAAACAGTATGAACGTGCATACTCCCGTGCCTATGTCGGCACAAATCATAATACGTTTTTATTGCTTCGGTCTACAAAAGGGCTTAAAAAAACACCCATTAACATTCGGGGTAACATAACAAGCAGAGCGGAAACAGAAAGCACAAGTGCGCTCCCTGTTCGCTCAAATGCCCATATAGATATAGCAAAGCCTGTCATCGTTGTGCCCAATGAGGAAACATTGCAAATCTACTTTTATTGTTTATCTTCATCAATAAAAGAAGTAGAAAACGACTATTACTCAGCCTAACTTAGCGACTTAAAAATCGCTCCAAACAGCCGTCGCCGCTTCTGAGTGGAGCAAACATTTACAGTTATATCATGCTTCATTTGTTGAACCACATATATTACCGCCCAACGAACTTTTATTATACCGTAGCCCATCGGGCTATGGCCAGGCTGCCGACAAAGTCGCCAGCCTTCACAAAAATGGCTTGCCATTTTTGTGAGTTTACTGTAGGTTCGAATCGGCTTGTGCGCTAAAGCGCACGGACAGCCGATTTCCCTCAGCCGGGCTCAGAATTTTTGCCTTCGGCAAAAACCGCTCCCTATGGTCGCGTCCGGATATTCTTCCGGTTCCAAAAGCCCGTCTTGCGGATTAAACTCGGGAAACTCTTCGTTTTCCGAACCCTTCCGTTGCCTACTAATGAGTTTGTCGACAGTCTGAGCAGAGCCCATCGGGCTATGGAGCATCCTCGTCTATTATTACTGCATTACCTTTCACGTATTTTCTGCTCATCAAATGCCTTGCTTTCCTATTCTCAACAGTATCAAATATAATTGAAAAATCATAATCTTCTGGATAAAGTTCGGAAGCAGCCACTCTCAGCTTTATACGTTTATGGTTAATCAGTTGCTTTTTGCCTTTTATCTGTACCCCTATTTCGCCCTTTTCATTGGCTTGCTTATACACAATGCCTACGCTCTTTTGTGGGTATACGGTTACGCTATCGCCTATATTAAAACCCTGACTTCGAGGTATGGGAGTTTCTTTTTTAGGCTCGTCTTTTATCTCTAAGGGCGTGACGGTTATTATGGTTCTTTCATTGTTGGTAGACTTTTCACTAGGGGCTGTGGTGGCGCTTCTGTCCGAATAAGTTATCTCTTTTGCTCGCTTCAAGAGATGTGTTGGCATACCAAGTCTCTCGGCTATATGCAAAGCACAGCTTTCACCCGCTTCACCAATCTCAAGTCTGTACAATGGCAATAGACTTTCACGGTCAAAAGCCATCCGTGCATTGATAATTCCTTGAGTGTGTGCGGCAAACTCTTTTATTTCTGGATAGTGTGTGGTAACAGTAAACAAACAGCCTTTTGCCAAAAGCTCCTCTAAAATAGCTGTAGCTATGCCCATGCCTTCAGCTGGATCAGTACCAGAGCCTAATTCATCAAACAGTATTAAGGAATTAGCCGTAGTCTTTCCTAAAACATCTATGATATTAGTCATGTGTGATGAGAAGGTAGAGAGGTTTTGGGATATGCTTTGCCCATCTCCTATGTCACACCAAACCGAATCAAAAATGCACATGCTACTACGCTCATCTGCCGGAATGTGCAATCCGCTTTGAGCCATTAGCGAAAATAACCCAACCGTTTTAATCGCAACCGTTTTACCGCCAGTATTTGGCCCTGTTATTACGATTCCTTTTGTGCCATTTCCCAAAGCAAAATCAAGAGGAACACTATTTTGACCTAAAAGAGGATGCCGTGCAGACAGCAGCCTAATCTCCCTTTCTTCTGTTAGCCTTATTTGTGTCGCTTGCATGGATAGGCTTAACTTTGCTTTGGCGAAAACAAAATCCAAAACCTCCATCGCTTCCACATTCATTTTGATAGAAGCTAAATTTTCAAAAATGAGGGCAGTTAATGTATAAAGTATAATGCGAACCTCGTTATCTTCCTCAATTCTTAATAGGGCTAACTCGTCTTGTAGCTTGGATATGGCAGTAGGTTCTATGAAGCAAGTGCCGCCTGTGTTAGACATTTCAATTAAAATGCCCGGTATCTTGTTTTTGTACTTTTTTTGCACAGGGATAGTATATCTGCCTCCCCTAGCAGAAACAAAGCTGTCAGCACAATACTGTTTATTGGCTTTAAGTATAGATTCAACCTTGCTTTTTATTTGTTCACCTTTACGCTCAATACTTCGGCGTAAGTCGTGAAGCTTTGGGGTTGCTCTATCGTCAATCTGTCCATTGTGCAAGCAACGGTTAATTTCTTCCTCTAAGCTAGATAGGTCTATCATGGAATTGCCATAAAATGCAATATCAGCTCCAGTCGACTCTGCTTTTTTCAAATAAGACTTCATACGGTTACATGTCATAAGAAACGTCATAACATTGCTTATATTTTCTGGTGTCAGCATAGCGTCAACGCCCAATAAGACAATGATTTTTTCAAGGTCTGTCATTATAGCAACAGGAGGGCTTCCAACTTGCTCTATAATCTTTCTGGCTTCTGATGTTTGGTTTGCAAGCCGTGTGGCTTCTGCTATGCTAGTCGCTGGTTTAACAGACTTGCAGCGTTCTTTTGTGGCTGATGAAACTGCACAGTCGGCTAGTTGATCCAAAATGGTGTCAAATTCAAGGGTCTTAAAATGGTTCATGTTTACCTCCAATGTCTTTTATATAGTTCCCGCTTTTAGGCGCAAAAATGCCACAGACAAGTAGCCCCTGAGAAGGCTACTTATCTGTGGCATTTTGTGATTTATACACAAAAAAGATACGACCTTATCGTACCCCACAAGTGGTAGTATTCAAAAAAAGGTTACAGGAATGTCGGCACACAAAAAACACGGGCTATGTACACGCCCTATCTTTCGCTTTGCACCGTGGTATTCGGTTTTAGGTTCTAACCACCGATACCAAATAAACACTCACAAAATGTTCCCCCTTCCTTTAATCTCATATTACATCATAATATGCAATAGCCGTGGTGTCAATGGTTAAATTTACCTCATCTGTTTTTTTGTCAAGCAATGGGGTTGCAGTGATTAATAAATCTTTGACAAACTGTAGTATATTAAACCTATTGATAAACTTTTCTAAAATACCCTTGACAAGATAGGTTCAATTAGTGACATTTATTTGCAAGAAAAAAGAGCCTAGAAAAATGCTCTCTATTACGGTGTGCTTTTTATGTCTCCTTCCGTTTCCAACTCATCCCTAAACTCCGAAGATATCAGCATTATGATACGTTCGATGGTAGCTCTATACCGTGTTCGGCATCTGCTAGATAGCTAGTTGAAATAGCGATGATCTGCCCGGCGGATTTTGGCTGGGTAAATCTTTATATGTTACCAGTCTCCCTCATTCGTTTACTTAGCAGACATTATTTTTCATTCCCCATGTCTATTATAATATCAAAAGTGAAACACGCCAACATAACTTGACATGAAGCGACATCACTTGACAAACGCACAATGCATTTAATAAAATTACTTACAGTAAGCAAAATAATTATTCTAGGTTGTGAGAAAAATTAGGTAGTAAGTTATGTAAGCGTACAAGACTTATTTCTAAACAGAGAAGTAAGCTTAAAAACTACACAGGGTAAGTGCTGTGAATATGTTTAATTTTTAGCAGTAATATGTAGTTATGATTTTCCATTTAGCGTTTTTGTCTCTTGATATGTGATAAGAAAGCCTTAAAAATACTTGTTGTAAGCCAGTTGTCGGTGGGTCGCGGTGGTGGTGCAAGGAGCATACCTTTGTTTAATTTAGTAGTGTATCTAGACGTGTGGGATACATGAAAGGGCGAAGGTATGCTCTTTTTTTGAAGGGTGGCTAATATGTATTGCTATGTATTGTTTGTGAAGACGGGATATGAGCATAAAGTTGCGGACGAAATATCTCACGGCTGGGAAATCGAAGATGTGCAATCCTTTATACCGATGTATAATGCTTGCTTTAGAAAAGCTGGTAAAGTATTTTTAGAGAAGCGGCAGTCCATGCCAGGCTATGTTTTTATAGAATCTTCTGCACGTGGCCAAGAATTTTATTTGTCCGCTGTTAATTCTATCAGACGTTCGGAGCATTCATTTAAGTTGCTGCGCAATGGATATGGGCATTGGGATTTAAATTTCGAAATGGATAGTGATGAGTATATTGTTCTTAAAAAGCTCATTAACGACGACTATTGTGTAGAGATGTCACAAGGATTTATTGAAGGAACTAATATTATAGTAACCAATGGGCCATTAGCTGGGCTTGAAAGATTGATTAAGAAAATTAATCGTCACAAAAGGGAAGCAATCATTGACATTGGATTTATGGGTACTGCTCGCGAAATGACTGTTGGGTTGGAAATTTTACATAGGCTGCCGTAAGGCAGCTTTTTTATGTCTGCGAAAGGAGTAATGGCAATTGGAAAAGAATTTTCTTATGCATTTCCAAAGTATAGTCTCTGGTAATCCGGACAAAGCTGCGGTTGTATTTGATCGTGAACGCCTAAGTTACTCGGAATTGGATACAAGAAGCAATACAATTGCAGGTGAATTATATGCAAAAGGTATAGGAAAAGGGGATGTTGTTTCCATTTTTCTCGACCGAGGCGTAAATGCAATTGTGGCAATGCTAGGAGTTCTTAAGTCCGGTGCGGCTTTTTGTAATATTAATCTTGATTATCCGCAGAAGAGGGTTGCGTTTATTTTAAACGATGTAAAGCCTAAACTTATCATTGACGAAAGCTTTATTAATCAGCTTGGTGTGACACAGCCTAAACTAAAACAAAATATTTCACCTAATGACCTAGCCGTAGTGGTGTATACATCTGGCTCAACTGGAAAACCCAAGGGTGTTTTACTTCCACATCGCGCATTAGATTTATCTCTTGAAGGCATGATGTGTGGATGCGGTTCAGAAGATTCTTTTTTACTGCCCTCTCCCCTTTCTTTCATAGGGGGGATAGCTTATGTTCTTGCCTCGCTAGCTGCAGGGATAACTTTGCACTTGACAACGGAGCAGGTTCGCAGAGACGTGGGTTTGATAATTGAATACATACAAAAACATAATGTCACGGCAGGGTTCTTGCCTCCACGGGTTGCTAGGCTTTTCCTTGAAAGAGGGGATGGGCTTTTGCGTGTGATAATTACTGGTGCAGAGAAAGTAAGTTTCGTTTACAGCAAAAAAACACGCATATTTAATGTGTACGGTGCAAGCGAAACTTTTGGCCCGGTGACATCGTTTGAAATTAATGAAATTCATGAGAATGGTATACCCATCGGCAAAGCATTCAGTAGCAGCCGTATCTATCTACTAGACGACAATGGAAATCATGTGCCAGATGGTCAAATTGGCGAAATATGCGTATCAGGCCAGGTCGCGGATGGCTACGTAAACTTGCCGAGCATTACTGATGAGCGATTCGTGACTTTTAATAATAGCATGATGTACAAATCAGGAGACTTAGGGCGCAAACGTAATGATGGCAATATTGAGTATGTACAGCGCAAGGGCTGGATGGTAAAGATACGCGGCTACCGTGTGGAGCCGAGTGAGATAGAAAGCAGTCTTTTAGAGATGGAAAATGTTCGTGAAGCGGTAGTAATAGCACATGTCGATGAAAACGGGAATACATACCTTTGTGCGTATTTAGTTACTGATAAAGAATTTAGCGTAAGCGAGTATCGGGAGCGGCTGGGGGAGAGCTTACCTGAATATATGGTTCCATCATATTATGTGCGTATGGAATCACTGCCGCTGACACCAAATGGGAAGATCGACAGGATGACGCTACCATTACCAACGAGGGTTACAGCAGGAACAGAGTATGTGGCGCCACGCAATGAAGTGGAAGAGGTATTGGCAAAAATATGGAAAGACGTATTGAATAAAGAAAAAGTAGGGATATATGATAATTTTTTTGAGTTGGGCGGACATTCGTTGAAGGGCATGATAATGGCTTCGAAGATACACAAGAAGCTAAATATAGAAATACCGCTGGGAGAGCTATTTAAGACTCCAAATATTGCAGGGCTAAGTAAATTAGTGGAGAGTGTCATCGAAAGTCCTTATAAGTCAATTGAGATAGCCGAAGAAAAAGAATACTATGATGTTTCCTATGCTCAACTAAGGATGTGGATCATTAATCAAACACAACCAGATAGCACAAAATTTAATATACCTGGACGGTTTATTTTTAATGAAAACATCGATAAAAATATTATTCAAAGTATATGGAACACATTAGTTAAACGACACGATTCATTTAGGACAAGATTTGAAGAGCGAAACGGTAGGGTAGTTCAAGTTATCGAGAAGGGCATTATACTTGAGGTGGGTTTTATTGATTTAACCTCAATGCCTTTAGATGATGCAGGTGAAGAAAGGGAAAGAGTTTATGAAGAGTTATCAGAGAAGATATTCAATTTAAATACCGGTCCATTAATTGATGTAAAGCTAATTAAAGTTAGTGAGCAGATATATGATGTGCTTTATTGTTTGCATCACATTATTGCTGATGGTTGGTCTATTAATGTGTTAAGAAAAGAGTTTTTGTTGTTGCACGAAGCATATAAAGAGAAAAATGGAGCGGTTGAATTAACTCCTTTAAGGGTTCAGTATAAGGATTTTTCAGAATGGCAGAACGGCATTATTAGAGAGAGTGAATTTTCAGATGCTGCTAAAGACTTTTGGAAAAAGCAAATAAACGAGGAGTTCCCTATATTAAATTTGCCTTTTGACCAAAGAAGAAGTGATAGTAAAACCGGTAATAGTTATTTGGTATCTATAGACAAGACTGTAAAGTATAAGTTAAAAGAAATAGCGCAGTCTTGCGATACAAGCTTATATATGGTTTTACTAACATCATTTATAGCATTTTTATCAGATTTGACAAAGCAAAACGAAATACTTATTGGAACAGCGGCATCCGGCCGAGAACATGAAGATATACAGGGCATAATAGGATGCTTTATAAACCCCGTTGTTCTAATAAACGTAGTTGATAGAGAGTTAGAGTTTACCGATTTAGTTAAAAAAATTAATGATAGCACACTAAATGCACTAAAATATCAAAGCTATCCACTTGAGTTGATTGTAGAAGAGCTAAATATTAAGTATCCAAATATTACAGCCTTTTTCAATATGATTAATTTTGGAGATATTACTGACGTAAATGCTGATAGTATAGAACACAGACCAGTTCATGATATAGTCGACGTTAAATTTGACTTAGAATGGTATGTAACTGAGCATTTAAACGCTGTACAAATTATGTGCGTCTATAATAAAGGACTTTTTGAACCAACTACTATTGAATATATAATGAACAGATATCATCAATTTGCAACTTTGCTTTCTGAAAACACTAAGATGACAATTAGAGATTGCTTTGAAAGTGAAGGTGAAGATTTTAGTTTCTTTGACGAATAGTTTTCTCGCTTTGGTTATTAGGTTGCAGGCTTTTAAACTAACGAAACTTTAATTTCATGACTTAGGGAGGGCTTGGATATATGCTAATTGACAAATTTGAAGAACAGGTGATACAGAATCCTAATATCACAGCAGTCAAAACCCCTGATTACGAACTTACTTACTATGAATTGAATCAACGAGCTAACGCCTTAGCTATAACGATAATGGAGACTTATAGTTTTGACGAAAAAAAAGTAGTGGCTCTTCTATTTGAACATGGCGCCGATATGATAATTGGGAACATTGCTGCGCTTAAATCAAATAACATATATGTACCAATGGATATAAACTATCCCGTAAAAAGGTTAGTCTATATGCTTGAACATTCTGGTGCAGATATTATAGTGACTAACAGTAAGAGTTTCGCATTAGCTAAAGACCTTGCCAAAGAGATGAGTTCCGATATTAAAATTTTAAAGCTTGATGAAGCTAGAACTTTAGAATATGTTGATAATATTTACCAAAAACCTGATGTTAATGATATAGCGTATATTTTATATACATCCGGTTCAACAGGAAATCCTAAAGGAGTAGTACAATCCCATAGAAATGTTGCATATTTTATTGATGCATACAAAGACGCTTTATCAATTACTTCCGAGGACAAGATGGCTTTATTTGCATCATTTAGTCATGACGCAGCAGTTATGGATATTTATGGTGCACTACTGAGCGGGGCAACACTGTATCCGCTAGATATTAGGATACAAGTAGATATGCGAAGTCTGATTGAGTGGTTAAAAGAAGAGCAAATAACCATTTGGCACTCGGTTCCAACATTATATCGTTATTTTGCTAAAGAGTTAATAGATACTGATGTTTTCCCCGAGCTACGTTTTATCACTTTGGGGGGAGAAAGTGTTTTGTTGGGTGATGTAAGAGCATTTCAAAACAAATTTCCTACTACAAAAATGGCAGTTACATATAGTCAATCTGAATCTACAATCAATTCTATTCAAGTCTACGCGGCCGACTCAGAGGTAAAGAGGATAACAATAGGAAAGCCAATACCAGGAACTCGAATAGTGGTAGTAAATGAAAACAAGAAAACAGTCTCACCACTTGAAGAAGGGGAAATCGTTGTAGTTAGTGAGCATGTTTCACTTGGATATTGGAAAGATGAAAAAAATAATTCATTTAAGAACTTATCTGGCATAGGCAGAACATACTGGACAGGTGATTTGGGAAAATTATTGCCGGATGGTAATATTATATTTTCTGGGCGTAAAGATTTCCAAGTAAAGATTAATGGATTTAGGGTAGAACCCGGTGAAATAGAGAATAGATTGCTAGAGCTAGAACAAGTGAAAGAAGCAGTGGTGTTAGCTAGAACAGATGAATCAGGTGAAAAGTACTTGTGCGCATACATAGTATCTGGTTACGAAATTAAGGTGAGCGAATTGCGTGCACGATTATCAGAGGTGCTTCCCGGATATATGGTGCCATCATATTTCTTACAGCTTGAGAGTATGCCTCTAACACCAAATGGCAAGATAGATAGAAAATCTCTGCCTGAACCGAAAGATGTAGGCGCGGAGTATGTATCACCCCGTAATGCCACAGAAATGATCCTTTCGGAGATTTGGAGCGAGGTTCTTAAGAAAGAAAAAATCGGGGTCTATGATAACTTTTTTGAGTTGGGAGGCCATTCGCTTAAGGGAATAGTGCTTGTATCTAAAATACATAAAGAACTAGATGTTGAGCTACCTTTACGAGAATTGTTCAAAACACCAACGATTTCAGAGATCAGTGAGTTTATAGTAAAAGCACAAAAAAAAGAATATAAAGCGATAGGTCAAATAAATGAAAAAAAATTCTACGAAGCTCCATCATACTATGAAGCTTCATCAGCGCAAAAACGTATATGGTTGCTGCAACAGATTGAGCCGAATGGTATAGCCTATAACATGCCGAAGGTAATGGCACTACACGGAAATTTAAACAAAAATCTTCTTGAAAAAGTACTTTCAAAGATTATAGCAAGACATGAGACGTTACGCACATCGTTTGGGACTATTGGAGAGAGTATTGTTCAAATGGTCGCAAGGAACTCTTCTCTTAAAATTAATTACTCGGAAAGTACTGAAATAGATATAGGCAAAGCTATTGATGACTTCATACGCCCATTTGACTTAAGTAAAGCTCCACTATTGCGCGTTGAATTAATCAAAGTGGGCGAGAACTTACATTATCTTTTGTTTGACATGCATCATATTATTTCTGACGGAACATCCTTAGGTATTTTATCGCGAGAGTTTGTTTCTCTTTATGCAGGCATAGAGCTTGATAATTTGAAAATACAATACAAAGATTTTTCAGAATGGCAGTATAAGCTTTTAAAGTCAGATAGAATCTTAGAACAAGAAAAATATTGGATAGAGCAATTTTCAGAAGAGATACCACTTTTAAACTTACCGCTTGATTATGTACGTCCAATAATTCAAAGTTTTGATGGGAGAAATCTGAGCTTTAAATTAGGTGAGGAATTAACTGAGAAAATAAGAGAGTTATCTAAGGAAAATGGTTCAACATTATTTATGATTTTGTTGTCCGCTATAAATATCTTGCTATCAAAGTATTCCGGTCAGCTAGACATAGTGATAGGATGCCCAATAGCAGGGCGCACACACGCAGATTTAGAAAACATTATTGGCATGTTTGTTAATACTTTAGCTATGAGAAATTACCCATCAAAAGACAAGACCTTTGCAGAATTCTTGAATGAAGTAAAAGATACTGCCATGAGAGCATATGAAAATCAGGACTACCAAATTGATGATTTGATTGATAAATTAGATTTACGAAGAGATAAAAGTCGCAATCCCTTGTTCGATGTGCTGTTTGTACTACAAAACACAGATATGCCATCTATTGAAATAGAAGGATTGAAATTTTCCGGATATGAAACTGAATTAACAACCTCAAAAGTAGATTTGGAGTTTGGAGTAGTAGAACTGGACAATGATATATTTTTATCCATAGGATATTGCGTGAGCTTATTTAAACATGAAACGATAGAGCGATTAGGATTGCACTTAAGAAATATATTAACAGTCATTGTTGAAAACAAGGATGTACTGTTAGGTGATATTGATATTCTTTCAGAAGATGAGAGAAATATAATACTGCATAAGTTCAATGATACATATGCAAATTATCCCAAGGATAAAGCCATTCATCAAGTTTTCGAAGATCAGGTCAAGCGTGTGCCAAACAAGATAGCATTAATATTTAATGGCGAGAGTATGACATATAGAGAGCTCAACATAAAAGCGAATCAACTAGCAAAAGTACTGCGAAACAAAGGAGTGAAACCAGATGATATAGTGGGCCTAATAGCAGATCGTTCATTTGAAATGATAATAGGAATGTTAGGGATACTAAAAGCTGGTGGAGCGTATTTGCCAATTGAGCCGGACTACCCACAGCAAAGAGTAAGGTTTATGTTGGAGGATAGTGATGTAAATATATTGCTGACTCAATCGTGGATTGGTGAGCGTATTGAGATGATCAATTACGAAAAGATAAACCTTGATGATTCCAAGCTATATGAAAGTGAATCCACGGATTTAGAAATCCTCAACAATCCTAATGATTTAGCATATGTGATTTATACATCCGGCTCAACTGGTATGCCCAAGGGTGTTATGATAGAGCATAGGAGCGTTGTGAACCTTGCAATTGGTCAGAAGAACATATATGAAATGGACGAGAATGACCGAATCTTACAATTTTACTCAGCCAGCTTTGACGCATCTGTTGAGCAAATCTTTATGGCACTTCTGAATGGAGCTGCTTTATGTCTTGTGAGTAACGATATATTGCTGGATAGTTTTAAGTTTAACATGTATTTGCATGATAATGCTATAACTCATTTAGATGTTGTACCATCATTTTTAGAAGGATTAGATCTGAATGGGTTAGATAGTTTAAAGAGAGTTGTCTCTAGTGCAGAAGCTTGTCCGGTACCCTTGGCAAAAAGGCTTAGTAAAAGGTTTAAATTGTTCAATGAATATGGTCCAACGGAAGCCACAGTTGCATCTATAACATATCTTGTAAATCCAGAATCCATAGGTTCTAATATTCCAATTGGCAAACCCATTACTAATTATCAGACATATATATTAAGCGACAATAATAACCTTTGCTCTGTTGGCATTCCTGGCGAACTATGTATCGGCGGCGATGGCCTAGCGCGTGGTTATTTAAAGCGTCCTGAACTGACAGCCGAGAAGTTTGTACCTAATCCATTTAAACCTGGCGAGCGTATGTACCTGACAGGAGATTTAGCGCGTTGGTTACCTGACGGCACCATAGAGTTTCTGGGGCGGATAGATCATCAGGTAAAGATACGAGGATTTAGGATAGAGCTGGGCGAGATAGAAAGCCGACTATTAGAGCTTGAGCATGTAAAAGAGACAGTTGTTTTGGCTAGAGAAGATGAAACAGGTGATAAGTATCTATGTGCGTATGTGGTAACGGATAAAGATACCCAGGTAAGCGAGTTAAGGCAGAGTTTATCGGAGAATCTTCCGGATTATATGGTTCCATCGTATTTTGTACTCCTCGATAAAATGCCCCTTACACCTAGCGGCAAGGTAAATAGGAAAGTACTGCCAGAGCCAGAGGGAGTAGCGGGAACGGAGTACGTAGCTCCAAGGAATGCTGCCCAGGAAGTTCTAGCAGCAATTTGGTCTGACGTCTTGAACAAGGAAAGAATCGGGATATATGATAATTTCTTTGAGCTGGGTGGTCACTCACTTAAGGGGACAATTCTTATTTCAAAGATACATAAAGAGCTAAATGTTGAACTGCCTCTGAGAGAGTTGTTCAAATCTCCGACAATATCGGGTATAAGCGAGTATATTGAGGATGCAATGGAGAGCGTGTACGATTCAATACATCCTGCTGTAAAGAAAGACTACTATGAAGCGTCTTCGGCACAGAAGCGTATGTGGCTATTGCAACAGTTTGATATAGGGAGCACGGGTTACAACATACCGAGCGTATTTATACTAGATGGTGATCTGAGCAAGAGTAGGTTTGAACTAGCGTTTAGAGAGTTGATTGCTCGTCATGAAATGCTTAGGACATCATTTAGCATGATGGATGGTGTAATAGTTCAGAGAGTCGCAAAGAAAATTGATTTTGAAATAGAATATGTTGAAGTCTCAGAGGAAAATATAGAAGAAAAGATCAAGGAGTTTATAATACCTTTTGATTTAAGTGAGGCTCCGCTTTTGCGAGTAGGCTTAGTCAGGATTGCAGATGATAGGCACTATCTTTTACTTGACATGCACCATATCATTTCTGATGGGGAATCAATGGGCATTTTTACGAGAGAGTTTATGGCACTTTATGAGAACCGTGAATTAAAAGAGCAATTTCTGCAGTATAAAGATTTTTCGGAGTTTCAGAATAAATTTTTAAAATCAGAGAGGATGAAAGTACAAGAAGAGTACTGGCTGAAGCAACTTTCGGGTGAGCTTCCGGTTCTTAATCTACCGCTTGATTATGCTAGGCCGCCAGTACAAGAATTCGCTGGTGGAAAAACAGGATTTGTGTTGGATGAGTATATAACTGGAAAACTTAAAAAAGCAGCTAAAACAACGGATGCTACATTGTACATGATTCTGTTATCAGCAGTGAGTATTTTGCTATCGAAATATAGTGGTCAAGAAGAAATAATCGTTGGGAGTCCTATAGCCGGCAGGCCGCATGCTGATTTAGAAAACATAATGGGAGTATTTGTAAATACACTTGCGATGCGCAGTTATCCAACTAGCAATAAATCTTATGTGGAATTTTTAACAGAAGTGAAAGAGTTAGCATTGCAAGCATATGAGAATCAGGATTATCAGTTTGAAGAATTGGTGGATAAGCTGAACTTAAGCCGCAATCTAAGTCGTAATCCTTTATTTGATGTTATGTTTACATTGCAAAATATGAATAGTATTGATTTTGAGTTGGAGGGTCTGAAGCTTAGTAGCTATACCACCGATCAAAGCTTGACAAAGTTCGATTTATCAATTACAGCAATGGAAACAAACGATAAGTTAATGTTCAGTGTAGGATACAGTACAAGTTTATTCAAGTCTGAAACGGCAGAGCGTTTGTGCGGTCATTTGAGGAAACTCCTTGCAGTGGTAACGGAAAATATTGAAATTTTATTAGGTGAGATTGATATTTTGACAGAAGATGAGCGTAGCCAACTATTGTATGAGTTTAACGATACAAATACGAAGGATATTGGCGGCAAGACAATCCATGAGCTGTTTGAAGAGCAGGTATCGAGAACTCCGGACAGTATAGCGTTAGTTTTTGGTGACGCAAGTATGACATATAATGAGTTAAACTCTAGATCGAACCAATTGGCACATATGCTGCGTGGCAAAGGTGTTAGATCAGACGATATAGTTGCTATTATGGTTGAGCGCTCCCTCGAAATGGTTGTTGGGATTATTGGTATTCTAAAGGCTGGTGGGGCGTACTTGCCGATAGATTCTGAGTATCCGGCGGAACGGATAAGATTTATGTTGGAAGATAGCAATACGGCGATATTGTTGACGCAGTCATGGCTTAGTGAGAGAGTTGAGTTTGATGGCGAGAAGATAACTCTAGATGAGGGTGATTTCTTTGAAGACGCACAAAGCAATCTCGAAAGAATCAATGATTCAAAAAGCCTTGCGTATGTCATTTATACGTCAGGCTCTACCGGATTGCCGAAAGGCGTTATGGTAGAACATGAGAATGTGACTGTACTCATCGAAAGCGGGAAAGAACTCTTTAATATTACACCAAATGATATTTGGACGATGTTTCATTCGTATAACTTTGATTTTTCAGTTTGGGAAATGTATGGAGCACTTTTATTAGGAGGCAAATTAATAATTGTTTCCAAAGAAGCTGCAAAAACCCCAAAAGAATTTCGAAATATTCTGCTCAAAGAAAGGGTAACTATACTTAATCAAACCCCGCTTGCGTTTAATATGCTATCGTTAGAAGAATTAGCATGGACTGAGCATGATTTATCTGTTGATAGAATCATTTTTGGTGGCGAGGCACTTGAAGTTGCAAAGCTTAAAGATTGGCACACAAAATATCCTGATGTCAAAATGATTAATATGTACGGCATTACCGAAACGACAGTGCATGTCACCTATAAATTCATTACCCATGAAGAAATTCTATTGGGACAGAACAGCGTTGGAAGAGTACTTCCTACATATTCGTTATATATTGTAAATCAAGACCTAAATCCATTACCAATAGGTATTGCCGGGGAAATGTTGGTTGGAGGGAGCGGCCTTGCACGCGGCTATTTGAATCGAGATGAACTAACGGCAGAGAAGTTTGTGCCTAGTCCATTTAAGCCCGGAGAGCGAATGTATCGAACCGGTGATTTAGCTCGCTGGATGCCGGATGGTAGTATAGAATTTCTTGGCAGAATAGATCACCAAGTGAAGATTCGTGGATTTAGGATAGAGCTCGGTGAAATAGAGAGCCGGTTACGGGATCTCAATCAAGTGGAGGAAGTAGCAGTTTTAGCAAGAGAAGACGACTCAGGGGACAAGTACTTATGTGCGTATTTAGTATCGAAAGAAGAGATTGTGGCAAGTGAACTCAGGAAGGGTTTATCTGAAACACTTCCTGAGTATATGGTTCCATCATATTTTGTGCAGCTTACAAAAATCCCACTTACTTCAAATGGTAAGCTAGACAGAAGAGCATTGCCGGAGCCAGATGGTGTAGCAGGAGCAGAGTATGTAGCGCCGCGGACTGCGTTGGAAGGGCAGCTGGCGGCAATCTGGTGTGAAGTTTTAAACAAAGAAAGGATAGGGTTATATGATAACTTCTTTGAATTGGGAGGACATTCACTTAAGGGAACTATTCTTGTATCAAGAATACGTAAGGAGTTAAACATTGAATTGCCATTGCGAGAACTATTCAAGTCGCCAACAATTTTAGGGATAAGTGAGTATATTTACGAAGCAACTGAAAGTGATTATGCTTCAATAGAACCCGCGATAAATATCGACGGTTTGGTTTTACTAAAAAAAGGAAAACAAGCCGAGGAGAATTTTTTTATGGTCCACTCTGCAACTGGGGCTGTAGATTATTATATAAAATTAGTAGAAAATATGAATGATAAATATAACTACTGGGCAATCCGTTATGAAAATACAAGTGTTTGTAGTCCGAATATTCCGTCTATAGAAGAAGTAGCCTCAAAACATATTGAGAAAATTAAAGAACTTCAAGATAATGGGCCATACTATATTTCAGGATGGAGTATAGGGGGCGTAATAGCATTTGAAGTAGCAAGACAACTTGAAAAAAACGGCGATGAAGTTAAATTTTTGGGCTTATATGATTCGCAGTTCCCGGCTCAGGATACTGACAAAATGGAAAAAGTCATGTCTAAGGGTCACGGGTTTACTGTAGAAACAGAATTAAAATTGATAAAAAAAGTATTCCCAAACGTTAATTTTTCAGAGGAGTATATGTCAATAGACTCGGTAGAAATTTTATGGGAACACATATTGGAAGATTTAAAATCAATACCAAATCATAGGGAGGTGTATGGCAGTATATTATCTAAATATCCTTATATCGAGAAAATATTGGTAGGTTATGAACAAATGGATATTCATAATATAGTAAATTATTTTAATTTGGTTAGAGGATTTACATATAATATTTATGAGGTATATATTCCAAAAGATAAAATTAATACAAAAATAAATTATTTTGTTGCGGCTAAACAAAAACAACATCAAAGAGAAATTTGGAATGATTATAGCAGTAAAAAAGTGGATTTTTACAATGTTGAAGCAGATCATTTTTCAATGTTTGAAGATGAAAATGATGTAAAAAAACTAGCGGAGTCATTATCAAGTGTTTTGAAGAACTTGTAATGCAATTAATTAGGAGGACAAATATGATTGATAATGAAATTACTTATTATAAATTAACTCATCCACAAAAAGGAATATGGTACGCTGGAAAGATCAATCCAAAATCACCTCTTCACAACATTGGCGGAAGCATGTCCATAGAAGGTATAATAGATGTAGAAATAATGAAAAGGACAATTAATCTAATAATAGAAAATAGTGATAGTCTAAGACTACGTTTCATAGAAGTTGATGGTTATCCTATGCAATATGTGGTCAGCCCGGAAAAACTCGACATAGACTTTTTTGATTTTAGCAAATTTACAAATCCTGAAGAAAGCTATGAAGCATGGTCAAAAAAGGTGTTTAGCGAAGTATTTGATTTAAGTGGAGAGACATTATCGTATTTTGCAATATATAAAGTAAATGATGAACAGTATGGAGTACTAAGTAATTTTCATCATATTATTGCTGACGGGTCGTCAGCTTTTTTAATTCAGAATCAAATTTGTGAAATATATGATAAGCTGATTCAGGGTCTAGATATAATATTTAATGAAGAATGTGCATACATAAATTACATTCAAGATGAAAAAAAATACCTTGAATCAGAAAGGTTTATCAAGAATAGATTCTTTTGGCATGAGAAGTATAAAGATATATCAGATGAGTCCTTATATAACTCATCAAAAAACATTATAGGTAGTCGAAGTAGTTTATATATAGGCCTTGAACTGACAAATCGAATAAAAAGATATATCGAAAATAAAGGCTGCTCTTTGAATACTTTTTTTGTTGCAGCAACGTTTGTCTATATTTTTAAAATTACTAATGAAAAAGACATAATAATTGGAAATTCAGTTCATAACAGAACAAATAAGGCCCAGAAGCATACAGTAGGTATGTTTGCTAGTACCTTGCCCCTTCGCTTAATCATAGATCCTGAAATAAGTGTGGGAAGCATGATAGAACAATTAAGTAGTGAGCTCAGAGACTGTTATCGAAATCAAAAGTATCCTCATGATCTTTTGCTCCAAGACTTGGAAATAAGAAGGTTCGGCTATGACCGTTTGTTTAAAATACTTGTCAATTACCATAACATGGGAAAAGGCAGAAAGATGGATGGGAAAGATATTAAAGTTAATTTGCATTATAGCGAACATCAAAGCTACCCCACACGGCTTACTGTTGAAGAATCGGACGAAAACAATATTGAATTATTTATAGATTACAAAATACAGGAGCATACAGAAGAAGAAATTAGAGCAATGCAAAAGGCAATAATTAATATCGCACAGCAGATGTTAAACGATAAAGTGTTAGTCAGCGATATAGACATTCTCACGGATTCGGAACGAAATAAGATACTATATGAATTTAACGATACATATGCAGAGTATCCGAGAGACAAAACAATTCATGAGCTGTTCGAGGAGCAAGTTTTAAGGACGCCGGATAACATAGCATTAGTGTTCGGTGACGATAGCATGACATATAGTGAGCTGAACGCTAAGTCCAGCCAGCTTGCGCATATGCTGCGAAGTAAGGGCGTACACCCTGATGGCATAGTCGGTATTATGGTAGAGCGTTCGTTCGAGATGATAATAGGCATCATGGGGATTTTGAAGGCTGGCGGAGCGTATTTACCGATAGACACAGAGTACCCTGAAGAGCGGATACGGTTTATGCTGGAAGATAGTAATACAGGGATATTGCTGAGCCAGTCGTGGTTTAAGGATAAGGTTGTGTTTGATGGCGAATGGATAAGTCTTGATGATACTGAGCTTTATGTGGGTGAAGTCTCTGATTTGGATGTAGTTAATAGCTCTGACAATTTGGCGTATGTAATGTACACGTCTGGTTCTACAGGAATACCTAAGGGCGCTATGGTGGAGCATAGGAGTGTAGTAAATTTTATTATTTGTCAAATCAAGAAAACGTATGAACTGACTGAAAAAGATCGTATATTACAATCCTCACCATTTAGTTTCGACCCATCTATGGAGCAAATATTTATAGCAATTTTAGGTGGGGCCTCTTTGTATTTGGTGAACAGAGATACAATGCTAGATCTTTATAAGTTTCGTAATTTTTTACATTACAATGCAATAACTTATTTGTATAACGTCCCATCATTTCTTAAAAAACTAGACTTAGATGGGCTTAATGATTTAAAGATGGTAATTTCAGGCGGAGAAATATGCCCAATAAACCTTGCGAAAAGAATTAGTAAGAATTTTAAAATGTATAATGGATATGGTCCTGTAGAAGCAACTGTTAAATCTGCAATGTATTTTCCAATAAATCCAGAATGTATAAATGATACCGTACCAATAGGTAAACCCCTTTCTAATACAAATATTTATATAATATACAGGGATGAAAATTTAGCCCCCATCGGCATCCCCGGCGAACTCTGCATAGGCGGAGAAGGTCTAGCCCGCGGCTATCTAAACCGCCCCGAACTAACAGCGGAGAAGTTTGTGGACAACCCATTTAAGCCGGGCGAACGTATGTACCGCACTGGTGACTTAGCGCGATGGTTGCCTGACGGCAATATAGAGTTCTTAGGTCGTATAGACCATCAGGTGAAGATCCGTGGTTTTAGGATAGAGCTAGGTGAGATAGAGAGTCGATTATTGGAGCTTGAGCAGGTAAAAGAAGCTGTAGTACTAGCCAAAGATGATGAATCAGGCGATAAGTATTTATGCGCATATATAGTGTCGGATGAAGAGTTTAAAGCGAGCGATATACGTACAAGCCTCTCAGCGACGCTGCCGGATTATATGGTACCGTCATATTTCATGCGCATTGATAGTATCCCTCTGACCCCAAACGGCAAAGTAGACAGAAGATCATTGCCTGAGCCTGATGGTGTAGTAGGTACTGAATATGTAGCACCAAGAAATGCTATAGAAGAAGCTCTCGCATCAATCTGGAGCGAAGTTCTGAATAAAGAGCAGGTTGGGATAAATGACAACTTCTTTGAACTGGGCGGTCATTCGCTTAAAGGAATAGCTCTTATATCTAGGATACACAAGGAGCTGAGTGTAGAGGTACCATTAAGAGAGCTGTTCAAAGCACCTACAATATCAAGTATAAGTGAGTATATATCCGGCGCATCAGAGAGCATTTACGCCTCAATTGAGCCTGCAGTAGAGAAGGCTTACTACGAAGCGTCATCAGCTCAGAAACGTATATGGCTGTTGCAGCAGTTTGACACAGCGAGTATAGGTTACAATATGCCTGGAATACTTATACTGGACGGCGACTTGGACAAGACACGCCTTGAGCCGGCGTTTAGGGGATTGATATCCCGTCATGAGGCACTACGCACATCTTTTGATATGGTAGAAGGTGAAATAGTTCAGCGAATAATCGGTGTTGATGAAGTAGAGTTCGAAATAGATTATGCAGAAATATCAGAAGCTGAGGTAGATTCGTCAGTCATAGAATTCGTAAGGGCTTTTGATTTGAGCCAAGCTCCACTACTGCGGGTAGGTTTAGTCAAGGAATCTGATACTAGACATTACCTTATGTTCGACATGCACCATATCATCTCTGATGGTACATCTATGGCTATTTTAACGAAGGAATTCATGGCTCTGTATGAAGGTCACAGATTAAATGCTCAGCGTTTGCAGTACAAGGACTTTTCGCAGTGGCAGAATGTATTCTTGAAGTCAGAGCAAATGCAGGGTCAAGAACAATATTGGTTGGAGAGATTCTCTGATGAATTGCCTGTTCTGAATCTGCCGCTTGATTATACTAGGCCGTCGGTACAGGAGTTTGCGGGTGATAGCACAAGGTTTGTGATAGGAGAGGATTTAACTGAGAAGTTAAGGAAGATAGCACGGGGAAGCGGCACAACGATGTATATGGTATTGTTATCGGCGGTGAATATTTTGTTGTCAAAATACAGTGGACTAGAAGATATCATCGTAGGCAGCCCTATAGCCGGCAGACCGCATGCTGACTTAGAAGGCATAATGGGCATGTTTGTTAATACGCTAGTGATGAGAAGCAATCCAGCTGGAGATAAAACTTACTTGGAGCATTTACGAGAGGTAAAAGAGACGGCATTACAAGCCTATGAGAATCAGGATTACCAGTTTGAAGAGTTGATTGACAAGCTGGACTTAAGCCGTGACTTAAGCCGCAACCCTCTGTTTGACGTAATGTTCGTGTTGCAAAACATGGAAGCTTCAGAGTTTGAGCTTGAGGGCTTGAAACTCAGCAGATATAACAGCGTCCAAGGAGCATCAAAGTTTGACTTGACATTTTCGGTAGTTGAAGCAGGCAACGAAATAACGATGAGTGTTGAGTATGCTACAAGTTTATTCAAGGCCGAGACGATAGAGCGGATGAGTTTGCATCTTCAAAATTTGTTGGGAGCAATAGCGGAAGATAGAGAAATTTTGTTGGGTGATATTGATATTTTATCAGAGTCAGAGCGCAATCAACTAATGTATGAATTTAATAATACATATGCAGACTATCCGCGCGACAAAGCAATCCATGAGCTGTTTGAAGAGCAGGTTTTAAGGACTCCAGATAATATAGCGCTAGTGTTCGGTGACGATAGCATGACATATAGTGAATTGAACGCTAAGTCTAATCAGCTGGCGCATATGCTGCGTAGAAAAGGTGTACAGCCTGATAGCATAGTGGGTATCATGGTAGAGCGTTCGTTTGAGATGATAATAGGCATTATGGGAATTTTGAAGGCCGGCGGAGCGTATTTACCGATAGACCCTGAATATCCTGTAGAGCGGATACAGTTTATGCTGGAGGATAGTAATACTGAGATATTGCTGAGCCAGTCGTGGTTTAAGGATACATTTGTGTTTGATGGTGAGAGGATAGATTTAGATGATACTGGGTTATATGTGGGTGAATCAACAAATCTTACTAAAATCAATACCTCGGGTGATTTAGCGTATGTAATTTATACATCCGGCTCTACAGGCATGCCAAAGGGCGTTATGGTGGAGCATCAATCTATAGTAAATAGGTTGATATGGGCGCAGAATGAATATCCTTTAGTAGAAGGGGATGTTATTTTACAAAAAACAACGTATGCTTTTGATTATTCGATTTGGGAGCTGTTGTGGTGGACAGGAGCAAGTATATGCCTCCTTGAGCCGGGCAAAGAAAAAGAACCAGAAGCTATGATACGGACAATAGAAAAACATCACGTTACGGCTATGCATTTTGTTCCGTCCATGTTGAGTGTGTTTTTGGATTATGTAGTGCGGGGGAATGGAGTAAACCGAATAAAGACTCTCAAAAAAGTATTTGCAAGTGGAGAGGCGTTAAATCCGGTGCAAGTAAAAAATTTCTACCACGAAATATATAAAGCCAATAAAACTGATTTAATTAACTTATATGGCCCAACGGAAGCTGCAGAAGTTACATACTTTGACGCAACGGCGGATCCTTTTAATAGTATTGTGCCTATTGGTAAACCTATAGATAATTTCACAATATATATTTTAGGTAAAAACAATTCTTTACTACCTATTTCTATACCCGGGGAGCTCTGCATAGGCGGCGAAGGTCTAGCCCGCGGCTATCAAAACCGCCCTGAACTAACAGCTGAGAAGTTTGTGGACAACCCATTTAAGCCGGGTGAACGCATGTACCGCACAGGCGACTTAGCACGCTGGCTGCCGGATGGCAACATAGAGTTCCTAGGCCGTATAGACCACCAAGTGAAGATCCGCGGTTTCAGGATAGAATTAGGTGAGATTGAAAGCCGATTATTGGAACTTGAGCAGGTGAAAGAAGCCGTGGTATTAGCTAAGGACGATGATTCTGGCGATAAGTATCTATGTGCATACATAGTCTCTAACACAGAACTCAATGTAAGCGATATACGTACAAGCCTCTCAGCGACGCTTCCGGACTATATGATACCGTCATATTTCATTCGCATTGACAGTATCCCCCTAACTTCAAACGGCAAAGTAGACAGAAGATCATTGCCTGAGCCTGAGGGTGTAGTAGGTACTGAATATATAGCACCAAGAAATGCGGAAGAGATGGCTCTAACCGAGGCGTTTAATGCAATATTAGGCATAGAACAAGTTAGTATATCTGATGATTTTTTTGCTTTAGGTGGTGATTCTATCAAAGCAATAAGGATAATCTCTAAACTTCGAGAGTTAGGCTATGAACTTAGTGTTCGAGATTTAATGACATGCTCAATAGTAGAGCAAATAAGTAAAAAAATTAAAAAAGTTGAAGGAGAGCTTGCGTATAATCAGGGAGAAGAGGTAGGCGAATTGCCTTTGACGCCCGTACAGAAATGGTTTTTTACAACTTTTGAATCTCAGCCAAATCATTTTAATATGGCAATTATGCTGAAAATGACTGAAAGAATAGATACAGCAGGTCTTGAAAAAGTGTTTGATGCACTTATAAAACATCATGATGTATTGCGTACAGTATTTCGAAATGATACGCAGAAACTGCTTAGCAGTCAAGAAAGTAAGGGTTTTGAGCTGTATGAATATGATTACAGAGAAAGCGGCTTAAGTTACACCGAAGTGGCAAAAGAAATAGAAACTCGAAACAATGAAATACAAGCAAGTTTAAACATAGGGACAGGCCCATTGATGAAGATAGGCCTGTTTCGGACAGAAACTTCGGTTCATCTCATGATAAGCATCCATCATTTAGTAATAGATGGTGTATCGTGGCGGATACTTATGGAGGATATAGAGTTAGGTTATCATCAGTATAAGAATGGCAAAGAAATTGAATTTAGCAAGAAAACAGCATCATTTAAAGATTGGGCAGAGGCGCTGACCGAGTACAGTAAAAGTAGTGAATTACAACGTGAGGTGACATACTGGAGACAAGTTTCCAAGCAGGTACCGGAAGGATATGTTCAAGAATCACTTACAGATTTAGAAGAAGTGGGCTTGCTTACCACTACACTCAATTCGGACTACACTGATAAGCTTCTATACCACTCGGGCAAAGCTTTTAAGACGGAAATAAATGACTTATTGCTGAGTAGCTTGGGGATAGCATTTCACAAGCTTAGCGGTCAGAAAAAAATCAGTATAAACTTGGAAGGTCATGGTCGAGAAGCAATACATAAAAGAGTAGAGATAGATCGGACAGTAGGCTGGTTCACCAGTATTTATCCAGTAGTTATTGAAACATACGAAGAAATTCAAGAAAGTATCATAAGAACAAAGGAGATGCTTAGAAAAATTCCAAATAAGGGTTTGGGATATGGTGTATTAAAATATTTGGCAGGTGAAAAGTTTGGCGAAAGAGAAGCTCAAATAACGTTTAACTATTTGGGTAGTATAGTTGCAGGGCAAGGAATGAAGAATGAGATTTTTGCTGTTGGTGAAGCTGAATATAGCAAAGGCAATGATTCGGCGACAGAAAATATGCCTAATGATATATGTATAAATTGTATCATTGCCGGTAGTGAACTAAGTATTAGAATAGACTATCGAAAAGGTAAGTTCAATGATGAGGTTATGCTATCTTTTTCAAGGCTTTATATTGAGGCACTAAAAAATGTGATAGATACTTGTGTGTCACAGAAAAAAATAGTTAGAACTGCTTCAGATTTTGGTTTGTCGGATGATAAAATTTCACAGGATGAGCTTGAAGAAATAATAACGAAACTTTTATGATAATTCCCTTCAAAATTTAAGTTAGGAGATAAAGAAAATGTCTGAATTTCAAGTAGAAAAGCTATATGAGTTGACCCCCATGCAAGAGGGTATATTATATCATAAATTACTAAATGAAGAATCAACAGAGTATGTTTCCCAAACTGAATTAAGACAAGAGGGGTTATTAGATGTAAGTGTAGTGCACCAAGCCTTGTCGACACTCTCCATAAGGCATGAAGTATTACGTACAGCTATTGTAATAACGAGCCGAGGGAAGCCATGGCAAGTCATTTTGCAAAATAGAGAAGTAGAAGTAGACGTGAAGTTAGTTAGCACGAAAGAAGAAGTAGAGTTACTTAAGCGAGAAGATGTTAAAAGAGGTTTTGATTTAAAGGAAGACAGCTTGCTGCGAGTAACAATTATAGAAAGCGATGGAGAAAGTATACTTTTGTGGACAGCGCACCACATAATAATCGATGGTTGGTGTTTAGCGCTATTGTATAGTGATTTTCTGAAGTATTATAAAAAGTTAGCATCAGGTTGCAGTTATGAAGAACTTGCGCAAGAGATTGAAAAAGAAAATGAAGAAAGCGGAAGTTATCAGGATTATATTCGTTTGATAGAGCAAAAAGATAAGGCGTCAGGTCTTAAGTATTGGGAAGAGTTGCTTGCTGGATATGAAGAAGCGGCAATTATTCAGCCTATACAAGCAGAGGAAACAGGCAATGAGGTGGAGCGTCTCAGTCTAGAAATTGACAAGGAACTAAGTTCAAAGTTGCTGCGTTTATCCCAAAAAGAAAAAATAACGATGAGTACTATAACTGAAGCTGCATGGGGTATTGTTTTACAAAAATATAACCAAACATATGATGTTGTGTTTGGTAAGGTAGTTTCAGGAAGGAATGTACCTGTGAAGGGTATAGAGAAGATGGTAGGTCTGTTTATTAATACCATCCCGTTGCGTGTTCAAAGTGATGAATATACAACTATACGTGAGCTGTTGCAAGATGTTCATAAACAGGGGCTGGCAAGCTCAGAGTACGATTATTGTTCACTGGCAGAAGTACAGGGCAGAAGTGATTTAGGTCAGCATTTGTTTAGTACTTTATTTTTGTTTCAAAATTATTATGTAGACGAGAGAGTTTATGATAATTCCCAACAATTCGGGACAGTTATTCTTGATAACAGAGACCAGACGAACTATAGCCTGTCAGTATTGGTATATTATGCAGAGTGCCTTCGCTTTAATTTGTTATATGACCCTAGAATTTATGGAAAAGAAGAGGTTGAGCTCGTACTAAATAGGCTTGTGGCTGTACTTAAAGAGATAGCATTCAGTTCTGATAAAACGATTAGTGAAATTGATATTTTAACAGAGTCGGAACGAAATCAGCTATTGTATGAGTTTAACGATACATATGCAGACTATCAGAGAGACAAGACAATCCATGAGATGTTTGAGGAGCAGGTAATAAGGACGCCTGATAACATAGCGATAGTGTGCGGTGAAGAGAGTATGACATATAGTGAGCTGAACGCTAAGTCTAATCAGCTGGCACGGCTATTGCGCGATAAAGGTGTGCAGCCTGACGATATAGTTGGGATAATATTGGAGCGCTCGTTTGAGATGATAGTAGGTATTATGGGTATCCTGAAGTCAGGTGGCGCATATCTGCCGCTAGACCCTGAATATCCAAAAGAGCGGATTCAGTTTATGCTGGAAGATAGTAGTGCTGAGATATTATTGAGCCAGTCATGGCTTGGTGATGAGGTAGAGTTTGGAGGTAAGAGGATAGATATTGATGAAGCCGAACTTTATGAAGGTGATATAAGTAATCTTATCGGAGTTAACAGCTCAAATGACCTGGCGTATGTGATATATACGTCAGGATCTACCGGCATGCCCAAGGGGGTTATGGTGGAGCATCAAGCGATTATTAATAGGCTGATTTGGATGCAAAGCATCTATTCGCTTGCAGAAGATGATGTTATTTTGCAAAAAACAACCTATACCTTTGATGTTTCGGTTTGGGAAATACTGTGGTGGTCTTTTACAGGTGCCAGCGTGTGTATGCTTGCACCCAAGAAAGAGAAGGAACCGGCTGCTATTCTTCAGTCAATAAAGAATAATAATGTCACGGTCATGCATTTTGTTCCTTCTATGCTGAGTGTATTTTTGGAATATATTAAATATGAGAATGAGTCGAGTCAAATGTTAAGCCTAAGAAGGGTATTTGCAAGTGGGGAAGAGTTGGGAACAAATCAAGTTCAAGACTTTTATAACGTAATATATAAATCTAATGGAACAGATTTAGTCAATCTATATGGCCCGACAGAAGCGGCAGTAGACGTTACGTATTTTGATGCTCTTAGTGAGCCTTTATGTAAAATTATCCCTATAGGCAAGCCTATAAGTAATATTTCAATGTATATCTTAGGAAACAACGATGCTTTATTATCTGTTGGTATCCCCGGAGAACTCTGCATAAGCGGCGAAGGCCTAGCTCGGGGATACTTAAACCGCCCTGACCTAACGTCGGAGAAATTTGTACCTAATCCATTTAAACCCGGTGAGCGTATATACCGCACTGGTGATTTAGCACGTTGGCTGCCTGACGGCAACATAGAGTTTTTAGGCCGTATAGACCATCAGGTAAAGATCCGTGGTTTTAGGATAGAGCTGGGTGAGATAGAGAGTAGGTTGTTAGAACTAGATGAGGTAAAAGAGGCTGTGGTATTAGCCAAGGATGATGATACAGGTGACAAGTATATATGTGCATATATAGTGCCGGAAGAAGAGCTTAACTTAAATGATATGCGTACAAGTCTATCATCAACTCTTCCGGACTATATGATACCGTTGTACTTCATGCATATGGATAGCATACCTTTAACACCTAACGGTAAAGTGGACAGGAAAGCTTTACCAGAGCCGGAAGGTGTGGTGGGTACAGAGTATGTAGCGCCAAGAACAGATGAAGAGAAGGTAGTAGCTGAAGCATTTAGTGCTATACTTGGAATTCGAAACATTGGCGCTACAGATGATTTTTTTGCTTTGGGTGGTGACTCTATCAAAGCGATACGAGTCATCTCAAAACTGCGCGGGTTAGGGTATGATTTGAGTGTTCGGGATCTAATGATGAATTCTGTTGTAGAGTTAGTAAGTAGGGCACTAAAGAGCCATGACGATAAGCTTTTGTATGAACAAGGAGAAGTAGTTGGAGAAGTGCCTCTTACTCCTGTTCAAGAGTGGTTTTTTGAATCGTTTAAAGCTAGCCCAAATCACTTTAATCAAGCCATTATGCTAAAGACGGTTGCAAGGTTGGACAAAACAGGAATCACTGCAGTACTTAGAGCAATTGTACAGCATCATGATATGCTACGGGTGGTATATCGAGATGGTAATCAAGCGCTATTCAATAGCCGAAAAAATATTGGATTTGATTTATTTGAGTATGATTATATCGAGAGTGTCATGAGCAAAACTGAGTTAGAAAAAGAAATACAAGAACGAAGTAGTGAAATACAAGCAAGCATAAATATTATTACAGGTCCTCTGATGAAGGTAGCACTATTTAGAACAGAAAAAACGGATTATATAATGGTGTGTGTCCACCATTTAATAATAGATGGAATATCATGGCATATATTTATGGAAGATTTGGAAACAGGTTATCGTCAGTACTTGGAGAATGCCGAAATTAAATTTAGTAAAAAAACAGCCTCATACAAAGACTGGGCAGAAGCGCTGGGAGAATATAGTAGCAGGAGAGAATTATACCGAGAAATTTCATACTGGCGAGATATTACCGAGTCGCTCACTGAGTGTCAAATTAAAAGTGTTGATACGGGCAAAAGAGGTGATGGCATAGTTGAAGTGGCGCTCGACTCTAAGGATACAAATAAGCTTCTTTATGAAGTAGGTAAGGTCTTTGGTACAGAAATTAACGATCTTTTGCTTAGTAGCCTTGGGGTTGCAGTCTATAAACTAACTAATCAAAGTAAAGTTGCCATAAACCTAGAAGGTCACGGCCGAGAAGTAATACACAAAAAGATAGACATAGATCGAACAATGGGATGGTTTACCAGCATATATCCAGTGATTATTGAATCTAGTGATAATATTAAAGAAACTATTATCAAGACGAAAGAGATGCTCAGAAAGATTCCTAACAAAGGACTTGGGTATGGTGTTCTGAAGTACCTCGCAAAAGAAGACTTTGGACAGGAAGAAGCACAGATAACTTTTAACTATTTAGGTAGTGTTGGTAACGAGCTTGACACACCGGGCGGGATTTTTACTTTGAGTGTATCCGAATACAGTGTAGGCAGGAGCGTGGCTATAGAAAATGTGCCTAATGACATATGCATAAATTGTCTTATTGTGAATGCTAAATTGAAAATCAGTATCCAGTATCAGAAAAGTAAATTTGAAGACGAAAAAATGCTATCCCTGGCTGAACTTTATATTGAATCATTGAGAGATATAATACGTACATGCGTCGAGCAAACAGAAATAGTTAAAACCTCCTCTGATTATGGCTTATCGGATGAAGATGTTTCACAAGATATGCTTGAAAAAATACTAACAAGCTTCAAATAATAAGCCTTGAGTCTAGACAACTTAAATAAGCAAAATATAGATCCAATTCATACCTCAGATTTCTTAATTGTTGGTTATTGCGTTTAAACTGCGTGATAGCCTGCCATGTGTGCTTTATGTTAAAGGTATCGTTAGTCTATTGGAGGAAAAGATGATGAAAGAGTCGAATGTTGAAAAGATATATACATTGACCCCAATGCAAGAAGGGATGCTATACCAAAAGTTAATGGATGGGAATTCGACAGCATACGTAATTCAATCTGTGTTTCGATATGAAGGTGAACTGTGCATTGAGACTGTAAAACAAAGCTTATCTTTGCTATCTAGAAAATATGAGGTATTACGTACAGCTTTTATTAGTACAGAGGCTAAGCCCTTGCAGGTAATATTGCGTAATAGATATCCAGAATTGAATATAAAGTATACAGTGGATAAGTCAGAGATTGAATCTCTAAAAAAAGCTGATATATCGCGCGGCTTTGACCTGAGAAATGATAGTCTAGTTCGAGTAACCATTATCAATGGAGAAAATGAGTGTGTTATTTTATGGACAATGCATCATATCATCACTGATGGTTGGTGCTTAGCATTATTATTTGGAAAGTTTTTGAAGTACTATATTAAATTAACGTCCGGAGTTAATTATGAAACAATAAAAAGAGTTATTGAGAATGAGAATGAATCAATAGGAAGTTATCAGGAGTACATTCGTTTAATAGAGCAAAAAGACAAAGAAACAGGGTTACGATATTGGGATCAGCTACTAGAAGGATATAGTGAACATGCTGGAGTTGCCCCGATGCAAGGTGAAGAAACTGACGATCAAGTAGAATGTCTTACTATTGAGATTAGTAAAGAACTTAGTACTAAATTGATTGCTTTTGCACAAAAAGAAAAAATAACGTTGAATAATATAGCAGAGGTTGCGTGGGGCATCGTTTTACAAAAGTATAACCAAGTAAATGATGTGGTGTTTGGGAAAGTAGTTTCGGGTAGGAATAAACACATTGAAGGCATCGAAAGCATGGTTGGCTTATTCATTAACACGGTGCCCATGCGAGTTCGCAATGAGCAGAACACAACGATAAGAGAACTCTTGAAAGCTATACATAGACAAGGGATAGATAGCGATGAGTACGATTATTGTTCACTATCAGAGGTGCTAGGAAGAAGTGAGCTTGGTCGGCATTTATTCAGCACATTGTTTGTGTTTGAAAACTACTATGTTGATAAAAGTGCTTTTGATAAATCACAACAATTTGAAGCTGTTACGATGATGGATAACAGGGAGCAGACAAATTATAGCCTGACGCTATCAGCAGCTTATAGCGAATATCTTCACTTTAAATTACTGTATGATCCCAGGATTTATGGGAAGGTAGAGGTTGGACTTATTCTGAAACGATTAGAAACAGTGCTTTCTGAAATATCTATTAATCCTGATAAAAAAATTGTTGATATCGATATTTTATCAGAGTTAGAGAGCAATCAGCTACTATATAAGTTTAACGATACATATGCAGATTATCCGAGAGACAAAACAATTCATGAGCTGTTTGAAGAGCAGGTTTTAAGGACACCTGATAACATAGCGTTAGTGTTCGGTGAGGAGAGCATGACATATAGTGAGCTGAACGCTAAGTCTAATCAGCTTGCGCATATGCTTCGTAGCAAGGGTGTGCAGCCTGATAGCATAGTCGGGATTATGGTAGGGCGTTCGTTTGAGATGATAATAGGCATAATGGGTATTTTGAAAGCCGGCGGAGCATATTTACCGATAGACCCTGAATATCCGAAGGAACGAATAAGGTTTATGCTGGAGGATAGTAATGCAAAGATAATACTGACTCAATCGTGGTTTAAGGATACGGTTGTGTATGGTGGCGAAAAGATAGAGTTAGATGGTGAAATATATTTAGGGGTTAAGGCAAATCTTGCTAAAATTAATTCCTCGCATGATTTGGCATATGTAATATATACGTCTGGCTCCGCAGGCATGCCCAAAGGGGTGCTTATTGAGCACAAAAGTGTTAATCGGCTTGTAAAAAATACAAATTATATTGAGCTGGGTGAGTCCAGTGTTATCATGCAGACCGGCTCTATGGCATTCGACGCATCAACGTTTGAGGTTTGGGGAACTTTACTAAATGGTGGTAAATTAATTCTAGCTGAATTAGAAGTTATTACAAGTGCTGAAAAGCTTAAGGAATATATTTCTAAATGGCGTGTAAATACAATGTGGTGCACATCATCATTGTATAATCAACTAATAAGGATGGATGTAAACATATTTGATGGTCTTCATAATTTGCTCATTGGTGGAGAAAAGCTGTCTGAAAAACATGTATATGAGTTTAAAGATCAAAATGCGTTAACAAGATTGATAAATGGATATGGGCCAACAGAAAACACAACATTTACTACAACATTTGAAATAGCGGAGGCACATGCAGTAATTCCAATTGGGAAGCCTATATGTAATACACAAATATATATCATGAATGGATTGCAATTGTGCGGAGTCGGCATACCCGGTGAGTTATGCATAGGCGGCGAAGGTCTGGCCCGTGGCTATCTAAACCGCCCTGAACTAACAGCTGAGAAGTTTGTGGACAACCCATTTAAGCCGGGCGAGCGCATATACCGCACAGGCGACTTAGCACGCTGGCTGCCTGATGGCAACATAGAATTCTTAGGCCGAATAGACCACCAAGTAAAGATCCGTGGTTTCAGAATAGAATTAGGTGAGATTGAAAGCCGGTTATTGGAACTTGAGCAGGTAAAAGAAGCCGTGGTATTAGCTAAGGACGATGATTCCGGCGATAAGTATCTATGTGCATACATAGTCTATGACGCAGAACTCAACGTAAGTAATATACGTACAAGCCTCTCAGCGACACTGCCGGACTATATGATGCCGTCATATTTCATGCGCATTGACAGCATTCCTCTGACTCCTAACGGCAAGGTAGACAGGCGAGCGTTACCTGAGCCTGAAGGAGTAGTCGGCACTGAATATGTAGCACCAAGGAATGCAACAGAAGAAGTTCTTGCATCAATCTGGAGCCAGGTTCTGAATAAAGAGCATGTTGGGATATATGACAACTTCTTTGAGTTGGGCGGTCATTCACTTAAGGGTGTAGTTTTAGTATCCAGGATACACAAGGAGCTAAGTGTAGAGTTGCCATTACGAGAGCTGTTCAAAGCACCTACTATATCAGGTGTAAGTGACTACATAGCAGGCGCAACAGAGAGTGTATACGCCTCAATCGAGCCTGCAGTTGAGAAAGTTTACTATGAAGCATCCTCTGCACAGAAGCGTATATGGCTGCTGCAGCAGTTTAACACAGCGAGCATAGGTTACAACATGCCTGGAGTACTTATGTTGGATGGAGGTTTGGACAAAGAGCGCTTTGAGTCTGCGTTTAGAGGATTGATAGCTCGTCATGAGGCACTGCGCACATCTTTTGATATGATAGAAGGTGAAATAGTCCAGCGAATAACTAGCGCCGATGAAGTTGAGTTTAAGATAGATTATGCAGAAGTATCAGAGGCGGAGATTGATTCGTCAGTAAAAGAATTTGTAAGGGTCTTTGACTTAAGCCAGGCTCCAATGCTGAGAGTAGGTTTAGTTAAGGTGTCTGAATCTAGATACTACCTTATGTTCGACATGCATCATATCATCTCTGATGGTACATCGATGGCTATCTTGACGAAAGAGTTCATGGCTCTGTATGAAGGTCACAGATTAAATGAACAACGCCTGCAATACAAAGATTTTTCCCAGTGGCAGAATGTATTCTTGAAATCGGAGCAAATGCAGAGCCAGGAATCGTATTGGTTGGAGCGATTCTCTGATGAATTGCCTGTTCTGAATCTGCCGCTTGATTATGCTAGACCGCCGGTACAGGAGTTTGCGGGTGATAGCACAAGGTTTGTAATAGGAGAGGATTTAACTGAGAAGTTAAGGAAGATAGCACGGGGAAGCGGCACAACGATGTATATGGTATTGTTATCGGCGTTGAATATTTTGCTGTCAAAATACAGTGGACTAGAAGATATCATCGTAGGCAGCCCTATAGCCGGCAGACCGCATGCTGACTTAGAAGGCATAATGGGCATGTTTGTTAATACGCTGGCGATGAGAAGCTATCCAGCTGGAGTTAAGACGTACTCGGAGTTTTTACAAGAGGTAAAAGAGACGGCATTACAAGCCTATGAGAATCAGGATTACCAGTTTGAAGAGTTGATTGACAAGCTGGACTTACGTCGTGACTTAAGCCGCAACCCCCTATTTGACGTAATGTTTGTGTTGCAAAACATGGAAGCTACAGAGTTTGAGCTTGAGGGCTTAAAACTTAGCAGATACAGCAGCGGCCATGGAGCATCGAAGTTTGACTTGACATTTACGGCAATTGAGTTAGGTAATGAAATAGCGATGAATATTGAGTATGCTACAAGTTTATTCAAGACTGAGACGATAGAGCGGATGAGTTTACACCTTCAAAATTTGTTTAGAGCAATAGCAGAAGATAGGGAAGTTTTGTTGGGTGACATCGATATTTTGCCAGAGTCAGAGCGTAATCAGCTACTGTATGAGTTTAACGATACATATGCGGACTATCCGAGAGACAAGACAATCCATGAGCTGTTTGAAGAGCAGGTTTTAAGGACGCCGGATAATATAGCGCTAGTGTTCGGTGAAGAGAGCATGACATATAGTGAGTTGAACGCTAAGTCTAATCAGCTGGCGCATATGCTTCGTAGTAAGGGTGTGAAGCCTGATTGTATAGTGGGTATAATGGTAGAGCGTTCGTTTGAGATGATAATAGGCATCATGGGAATTTTAAAGGCCGGCGGAGCGTATTTACCGATAGACCCTGAATATCCTGAAGAGCGGATACGGTTTATGCTGGAGGATAGTAATACTGAGATAATGCTGAGTCAGTCGTGGTTAAGTTATAAGGTGGGTTTTGATGGTGAGAGGATAGATTTAGATGGAGAAGTATATATAAGTGAGAACGAAAATCCCATGGGGGTAAATTCTGCGTCCGATTTAGTATATGTTTACTACACTTCGGGCACTACAGGGAATCCCAAAGGCATTCTAGCGACTCATAGAAATGCATTTAAATACATGTGGGATATGATGAATAAAGCATTATTTACTTCCGACAAGTCGATCCTATGCTTAACTACGCACAGCTTTGATCCGTTTGTAAGTGAATCTTTACTGCCATTAATTGCAGGAATGGGTATCTTTATTTTTAAAGGGTCATCAAGTGATAATAAATTATTATTGGAATTTATTAGCGATACAAATGTAGATATTCTCCAGATTACTCCATCGAGATTAAATGCTCTCCTAGAGATGGATTCAAGTAGCAAAAAGGAACATTTAGACTGTTTGAGTGAGATATTGATTGGCGGAGAACTGTGGGGTAAAGATTTGCTGCATAAGCTATGCAAACATACAAGAGCAAATGTATACAACGTATATGGCCCCACAGAAACAACGGTCTGGTCAACAATAGAGAAAGTATCCGTAGATTTTGATATAACTATAGGCAAGCCTATGGCAAATACCAGTATTTACATAGTCGATCATAATGCCAAGTTGAATCCCATCGGTATACCCGGTGAGCTCTGCATCAGCGGCGAAGGCCTAGCACGCGGCTATCTAAATCGCCCTGAACTAACCTCGGAGAAATTTGTACCCAATCCATTCAAGTCCGGCGAACGTATGTACCGCTCGGGTGACTTAGCGCGCTGGCTACCTGACGGTAATATAGAGTTCTTAGGCCGCATAGATCATCAGGTGAAGATCCGCGGCTTTAGGATAGAGCTAGGTGAGATAGAGAGTCGGTTATTGGAACTTGAGCAGGTAAAAGAAGTTGTAGTACTAGCCAAAGACGATGAATCAAGCGATAAGTATTTATGCGCATATATAGTGTCGGATGATGAGCTTAAAGTGAGCGATATACGTACAAGCCTAACATCGACCCTGCCGGACTATATGGTGCCGTCGTATTTCATGCGTTTGGATAGTATCCCTCTGACCTCGAACGGCAAAGTGGACAGACGAGCGTTGCCTGAGCCTGAAGGGGTAGTTGGTACAGAATTTGTAGCACCGAGGACTGCAACAGAAGAAGTTCTTGCGACAATCTGGAGCGAGGTTCTGAATAAAGATAAAGTAGGGATATATGACAACTTCTTTGAATTAGGCGGCCATTCACTTAAGGGTATAGTTTTAGTGTCAAAGATACACAAGGCGCTAAGTGTAGAGCTGCCGCTAGGAGAACTATTCAAAGCACCTACTATTTCAGGGATAAGTGAGTATATATCCGGCGCATCCGAGAGCATTTATGCCTCGATAGAGCCTGCGGCAGAGAAGGCTTACTATGAAGCCTCTTCAGTGCAGAAGCGTATATGGACACTGCAACAACAAAATGATAAGAGTACTAAATATAATATGCAAAGAGCTTATGAGATCGAAGGTAAGTTGGATAAGAAGCTCTTAGAAAAAAACTTTATTCAATCCGCTAATTGCTATGAGCCATTGAAAATGACATTTGGTGAAATTGGAGACAATATAGTTTTGAAAATTGCAGAAGAAGTCAATTTTGAGCTAGAATTTGTTGAAACCGTGGAAGGGGACAAAAAAAGCGTCGTCGAAAGCTTTATTCAACCATTTGATTTGAGCAAATCACCATTATTTAGAGTAGGACTTTTTAAGTTAAATAAATACTATCACTTTATGGTAGTTGATATTCATCAAATTATTTTCGTAGATGCATTATTTGATGCTTTAATGGAGGAAATTATAAGGCTTTATGAAAGGAATGGATTGGATAATACAGTTCAATTTAAAGAGTTTTTAGACCTGTAGAATATCTTTACAAGTCTAGAAGAGCTTGATGAAATAATGGATCAGTTTGAGCACTAAATTAAAACTTATGCTTCAAAGAAAGGATTAGGAGGTTTGACAACCAGATGATATTATTTTGTTTGCCGTATGCAGGTGGCTCAGAAGTTATGTACTATAGTTGGAAAAAGTATTTAGATCCATATATTGAATTGCAACCAATTGAGCTAAAAGGAAGGGGAAAAAGATTTAACGAAGATTTTTATACAGATTTCAACGAAGCTGTGGATGATATATTTCAAAGTATAAAAGATAAAATAATATGTAGTGAATATGCGATCTTTGGACATAGCTTAGGGAGTCTTTTAGCGTATGAGCTGTATTATAAAATATGTGATCAAAATCTTACGAAGCCTAGAAAAATATTCTTTTCTGGCAACATTGCTCCAAGTGCAGAAAAAGAACAAAAGAACTTTTACTTACTTCCAGATGATGAGTTTCTTAAAGAAATCATTAATCTTGGAGGAACGCCTGAAGAACTGTTAGAAAGCAAGGAATTGCTTCAATTAGTACTTCCAATTTTAAGAAGTGATATTAGAATTAATGAAAGTTATATTTATAAAGGGAGAGAAGACAAGATAGAGTGTGACGTTGCTATCTTTAGTGGCCGAAAAGAAGATGTAACCTTAGATGAATTGTTAATGTGGAAAAATCATTGCAATAGAGGTTTTAAAATGTATACATTAGAGGGAGATCATTTTTTTATAAACAATAATGTTAAAGAGATAACGAGCATCATAGGTTCTTTACTGAAGGCTTAGTCTTTATTATTTGCTTCGGAAATTTCACAAGATGATTTGGATGATTTGTTTGAGTAATTAACTTTGAGGAGAATTGAAAATGAATGTAATAAAAAAATGTTTATTCCTAGTCGCTGTTTTAACTGGAATAATAATTTTGGCTGGTGAGCTGGGGATTGCCGGATTAGAAAGTAGTAAGGTTCTAATTGCTACAGATATAATCCAAGCCAATGAAGCTGCTGTCTCAGAAACGCTTGGCTTATATGCTGAAATCGATAGGTTTGCAATGGCAGTTATTGCTGGTGCATTGATGGTTATTTTGTTTATGGTGTATTTTATAGTGAGCTTTGTAAAGCAAGTATGGAAGGAACAAAGAGTTTTTGATATGCCAAACTGGAAATCTATCGCTTATATATGTTTATTGACCTTAATTTTAGTAGTATTAGTAGTTGTGGTGCATAAGCTTCCTGGGTTGATTTTTGACGGCATAACTTGGGGAAGTATCGGAGTATGGGCTACACAGAGACTCATGATTTCATTGAGTATAACTGCTGTTGCAATTGTTTTGATATACTTGTATCTAATAGCAGATTTGCTCTATAAACGAAAAGGAGACGACAGTATCCCATTTTTTTTTACGGTACTTATGAGTCTTATTACTGGTGCTGGTAACGCTTTGATTATATTTATGATCAACGAATCTTTAAGAAGAGAAGATGGGTTGCAAACTAGTTTATTGCTACTTTTCGTGATTGGTGTTGTCGTTTATGTTTTTGGATCCAGAGTTGTAAGAGCAAGACTGATAAAAATTAACAATAATATGATATATAAATTAAGAATGGAATTAACTAATAAAATATTAAATACTACTCTTGAAAATATAGAAAAGTTGGACGATGGGGTTATTCAATCGACATTAAATAACGATACTGAAACGGTATCAACTTCTGCTAATTATATTGTATCTCTGTTAACATCCTCTGCTACAATTTTATTTTGTTTTGTTTATTTGAGTTTTATTAGTGTTACGACATTATTAATATGCATTATCACTTTGGTCGTAACTGCTTGTATTTATTTTGTCGTTTTTCAGTCAGCAAATAAACTTTTTGAAGAGGTCAGAACCACACAAAGCACTTTTTTTAAGTTCATCAAAGATATGATGAAAGGATTTAAAGAATTACGACTAAATTATAGAAGACGTAAAGCTTTTGAAGAAGATGTAGATCAATTAAGTAATATTTATAGTAAAAAAAGGGCAAAAGTCTCTTTGAGCTTCGCAGATGCGTTTGTTGTTGGCGGTTTGATGATTAATCTTACAGTTGGATTTGTTGTATTCTTTTTCCCAATTATTTTTTTAGATTTACAAATTGAAGATATAAGAAGTTATGCTTTTGTACTCCTATATTTGATTGCTCCTATAAATGGAATATTGAGCGGCATACCAAGCCTAGCTCAAATAAGAGTAAGCTGGAAGAGGATAAATAAATTGGTTAGTGAGATATCTGGATTGTCTGATGAAAGAATTTGCTCTGAAAAAAAATGCGAGGAAATAACACCGATGAGTTTAGAGCTTAGAAATATTGAGTATGAGTATTCTGTGGAAAATGTGGAGAGGTTTAAAATAGGCCCGGTTAGTTACAAATTTAACTCAGGAGAAATTATTTTTATAACAGGTGGAAATGGTAGCGGTAAATCTACTTTAGCAAAAATAATAACAGGACTGTATTGCGCTCAAAGTGGTGAGATTTTACTTAATGGCCGCAATATTCCACCGGCAGAGCTAGAACAGAGCTTTGCAGCAATATTTGGCGACTTTCATTTATTTGATAAGCTATATGGAATTGACTACATATTAAAACAAGAAGAACTCAAAAAATATATGAATACTATGCAGTTAAATGATAAAGTTAAACTGGAGAACGGATGTTTTAGCACAACAAATTTATCTACAGGGCAAAGAAAACGGCTAGCTTTGGTAATAAGCTACCTTGAAGATCGACCGATGTATCTATTTGATGAATGGGCAGCAGACCAAGATCCGGAGTTTAGAGATTTTTTCTATAGAGAGCTGCTACCTGAGTTAAAGAAAAACGGTAAGTGTGTTATAGCAATAACCCATGATGACAGATATTTTGATATTGCGGATAGGCTGATTAAAATGGAGTTAGGAAAAGTTGTTTACAATTAGAATGTTTGCTATCTTAAGCGATTATTATTCTTGGGGTAGTAGACGACGGTGTAATACAAGGGGGGAGTGTAAAATAAACTGTGTAAATGGTATAATCTCTCGATTTCCAGTCAATACTTCAATACAGCATAATCAGGGCAATGCAGAAGTGCAACCCGACGCTTGCTGTGGTAAATACGGTAAG
>Ga0123352_10000782_pt1 | contig 39756 bp, 53 predicted proteins | sample TergutLab28metaG_FD_89700 | JGI IMG/M metagenome (GOLD analysis project Ga0123352, IMG submission 89700) | Labiotermes labralis P1 segment gut microbial communities from Petit-Saut dam, French Guiana - Lab288 P1 | ecosystem: Host-associated > Arthropoda: Insects > Digestive system > Gut ... | reverse complement strand
TGAGAAAATTCTCCCTTCCGTACTACGAAAAATTCTCCCTTCCGAATCTGAGAAAATTCTCCCTTCCAAGTTTGGGAAAAAAGTGCCTTCCGAACTCCGGTAAAAACACCTTACCACGCACACTCACATATGGAAAAGAACCATAACGCAGGTATTGTGGGAACTCGTCTTTCGGGGTGCGGCGTACAGCAAGTAACTTACCAGTATCAGCATTCATCAAAATATGCCCTGTATCCTCGCTTACAGCCAGCACATCAAATCGTTTTGCAACTCAACTGGCAATATCTATGCCGATGACATTAAAGACATCAAAGATAATTACGAACTGCTTTGGGAACAAATTAAAATAATGTTGGATAAATTTATAAAGTTGCCCGATTGATTTTGTACTGAAAAGCCGCCGCGAGATGGAGAATTCCATTTTCGACGGCGGTATTTTTTTATCCTTTTTCGCTGTTGCGACTTTGCTTTTCAAATGTTTTAGCGACCGCAGGGAGCAAGTAGACGAGCAAAGCGAGACTTAGAAATCGGTCGCTTGGCGGACGATTTGGAGGGCTTGGGATACTTCCCAACAAGCCATTTTAATTTGTAGCGTGAGCGAAAATTGCAAAAATGCGTATGGTGATAGCACCATACACTGCTTGCCAGTCTTTTATTGGAGGAAAATAAAGAAATGCCCTTAGGAGTCCTTTTTGTCTACAACGCTCGAAAAATCGTAAAATAGATGTGCAAGCTCAACATCTATAATATCTTTTCCTTGATAAGTACAATGATAGCGGGTAAAGCCTTTCCCATCGTCAGATACAAATTGCATTTCGCTAATTTGCACGCCTGCCAATAGTTCACGTTGAATATCGTCAATTTTCTTCGTATTTTCGCTGATGCCATTGATAGCCTTTACAATATACCCAAGCATGATGCTTTTTCCGTAGTATGAAGAATATCTCGGAGGGTGTTCAACAAATCGTGTGATTCCCTCTTTGACATATTTCTTGTTTAGTGTCTTGCCTCCATCAAGGCGCTTACACTCGATTGTAAGGTAGGCGCTGCGATTTTTCAATGTATCTGATGACATTACGGAAATGTCGGTTCTACCTGCAAAAGTATCAGATTCAGCGTTAAAATTTTCCGGCTTCTGCAATATAAAAATCAATTCCAGCGAATTTTTGTCAAGATATTGCGCTACAAGCCGATTGCTAATTTTATCCTCATGGTTAGCCAGATATTTTTGGGATTCATTGCAGTCATTTTTCATTTTTTCACAGGAAACGGCAACATGGAGTATTATTAGATTAAACAAGTCGTGCTTAGCTACCTTTTTGAATTTGCTCATCAATTATTCCCTCCATCCTTAGAGAGAATTTGGTCAATTGCATCAGCTAAATCAATTTTCGCAATTGCCGGATGCCAATTTTTATAATAGTTGGGTTTTATGATATAGAATGAATCCTCCTCGAAATGTATTACATCCTTCATCTCAAAAAACATATCATTGATTTTATGCGCCGAAAATCGTGTCAATATGGCTTGTGTCGAATTGGACTTATCCATTGTTCTAATAAACTCAGTAGGCTTGCTGTCATGTAAAACAATTTCAACGGCACTATAGTGCTTTGTAACTTTAGGGTACATATTTGCAGACACATACCTTCCGGACATTCTGAATATTTCAGAAAAAGCATCAATGAAAGGGCGTGTATAGATTTCTAGCTGCTCAGCGCTCACGGATTGAAAACCCTTGCTGTTATTGGAGTCTGTTAACTGAGGGATTTGGATATTTAATGCATAGTCAATAAAAGGGTTGTCAATCAGCCCAAATGCATCAAGTATCATTTGATTGAGTTTTTCAATCTTACCAGAAGTATCTTGACTGGGAGTAAAATCTTCAGATTTCGCCATTTCGTGAATTTTTTCAACTTGTTTTACAACTTCATCATTGTATACAAAGGGAAACGAGAGTATCTCCGTAAAAAGTGCAATCTCTCGCTCGATGCCAAGAAACGAACTAACCATTAGATTCAAGTAGCTATATAGTGTCGAGTTAAATAACCCAGTCAAATTGAGCAACAAGTCTTTTTGCTCTGTACTGCCTTTGATTGCGTACAATGCGTATTTAAATACAAAGTCAGTTTCGGAATAGGCAGCTCGCATTGTATAGTTGCGCAAATCGAAACCTCTTCGAAAAAGGGTGTACGGAGCGTAGAATAAATTTTTATTTTCAGTTCTAGCCCTGTCAATTAATCTTTTCTCAAACGTTGACTTTTTGTTCATATCAACGGAAAAATGCCCAATTGCTGTTGCATCCAATAAATCTCTACCTACAAGATGGGTAGCATCATCATTGCCATCATTATCTTTGATGCCAACGCCTTTTTCTAATGAGTTTAATTCCAAAGTTTCCTTGATTGTCTGGAAAGATTTCCGCAGATAACAAATAGCATCAATATCTCCCGAAAAGCCATACACAAGCGTTTTCCATGCCCAATCATTGTCTGCCAACAGCTTTTGCGGAACATACTTAATATCCGTTTTCTCGACTACAACAATATTGAAAAGTCTAAAAAACAGATTCGGCTTCATGGATATATACTCAAATCTATTTTCCAAGGGCTTACCATCGGAAAATGAGTATGTCAAAACAACCGCAGGTGCGTCCGCGTTTTTGAACACGAGTTTCCGCACAGAGGATAACTCGACAATTCGGCCTATTTTCGTGTTTTTTAGCAGAAATTCCCTAAACTTTTTTGATGGCCCCTTTTGCATATAGAGCATTTTTGAGCGCAATACAAAGCAGCATTGTGAATTTGCTGAGCTAAAGTCCTTTGAACGCAAAATAAAAGCCCTACATGTATCATAGTTTTGCAAGAGATGGGAATACCCTTTGCGCTTGCAATAGTCGATGAGAAGCCCTTTTTGGCTTCCCCACGGTGGATTTCCAACAATGAAGCTGAATGGTATATTTTTAAGTGCTTGTAAAGCAGTCTCATCAAAGAAGTCTGCAACAAATAAATTTTCGCCTTTCAAATTGGGCAATGCAAATTTTTCTAATGTTTTAGGGTTCTTGTAATCTAATACAGCCAGGTAAAGTGAGAAAATCGCAACATCAATAGCATCTTCATTCAGATCAACACCGTAAATGTTTTCTGATAAAATGTTTTTGAGCCGATCATCATTTTCAGCAAATGTCTTTCCGTTTAATTCTCTTTCAACCATACGGCGATAGCTTTCCACCAAAAAGATACCAGACCCACACGAGGGGTCAAGAACTTTACATGCCCCATTATCCCTAATAAATGGTGAAACCGAAGCATCTAAAATATAATTAACTAAATATTGTGGTGTGTAAAAAGCATTGTCCTTATCGCGACCGTCTTTTCCCAACAATATTTCGTAGATGTTGCTTATGAGTTCAACTGGTATAATGTTGAAGTCATACAAGTCGAACAACGAAAGCTGCCCTGTCTCTGTGTCAATACTGGCTGAGAAAAAATCAGAAAGTACACGAAGCACATCGGAAGTCAATCGCAAATCATCACATTCATCGTCAAGCTCAAATAAATTGCCATTAAACTTATCTTTTAAGTGTGAAAACAAACTATACAACCCTGTTTTGTTAGATAATAACTCCAAAAAACTTTTTTGGGATGTGTCAACATCTGTGCTAAACCCTGCATAATCTAAATTTACTCCGCGGTCTATGAGATAACGAATGAAAATTAGACGCAAAGTTAACTTGGTGGCAAACTCTACTTGATAATCCTCTCGCAATTTTTTTGTTATATCGGACAAGTTGCGTAAAAGATGGTCATTAAGCTTGTCGCCACTAAATTGTTTTGTGTATTTCCCCCAAAAACTCTGACTTGTAATCTCCCAATAAGAAAAGGGAGCGTTTTCGTCAATTCCGTCAACTAAAAGACGTTCTATCTCATCAAATACAGACTCTTTAGGATTGATTGAGCAACTGCTATAAACTCTAACATCACCTGTTCCGCAAACAATCGTCAAAGGGATTTGAGCATTCCATATTTTCCTGTTGATTTGCTCCTGTTTGTCTATGTTTGAAATTTCTTCATAAAACAGTACAAATGGTGCATTATCAACGAAATAAACAGCATAGGGCGCAAGTTCATCCAAAATCTTTTTGTAATGGGTAGAAAGAGACACTCCATCAAAACCATCACGCCTATACTTTAGGCATAACGATTCGCCATATCCCATTTTTTTAATTATTCCATCAATATGTGTGGACACGGATCTCACCCTTCCCTTATTTGCAAATGCAAACTAATTTTATGAAATACTTTCGTTTCTCATCATCTTCTAATACATCTCCATCAAAGAAGCCACGCAATCAGCTTTAGACTTTTTGTTCTATCAAAACCTTTGTTGGGTGTCGGTCATGGCAAAATCCCTTTACTGCTTGGATGCTCTTGCGGCTTTTGTTCGTCCATCAATCGGTTTCTTGGCATTTTTAGGAAGTAGCCAGACATCACTTATCTTTTCCGCACCATCAATCAAGCCTCTGTCACAGAGCGATTGTACATGGCGCACAGTTACGCCCCATAGGTCGGCAGCTTCTTTTGTGGTCATCACATTCATATCTAAGCACCTTTCATTCAAGACCAATAACTGAATTATATCACGCATAAGCGAAATTTACAAATTAAATCCTCACACTACGTTCACCCAATCCTTTCGATAAAATGCCAATTAGCAATTATATTTATCGTTCACAGGCACATCTGTCCATATAGTTACTATCAGTTGCACTTTGCAAGTGTGCCTTGGATTTCTTGCTTCGTCAAGTAAAGCGTGCTATATTTATATAATAGCAATTATTGTTGCGTTGCGACAATCTTGCGAAAACCAAAATGAGAGGATGTTGCGATGCCAAGCAACTTACTGAGGTCATGTTGATACAGCACGTTTGTTTTTCGGACTTCTTTGAGCTTGACAGAGTATGGATAGGCGAGAAATGCGTAGTATCCATCGTACAGCTTGTCCGCACTAACTCTACATACATCTGCGATTTTATTCAGCAAATCGAGCGGGGGTTCTGACGTGCCGTTCTCATAATCCATCACCGCATGGCGGCTGATTTCTGCTTGTTCTGCCAGCTCGTGCGTATACAGTCCTGCTTTGCGGCGATAATATTTTATTCGCTCCGCAACCGTAGCATTTTTCGGCAATGTAACCATATCATAGAGTGGAAGGTTTAGGTAGCAAAACAATAAGTTTTGATGCCAACATTCTATTGACATTAAAGCAACTTTAAGCTTTATACTGTTTTTACCGTAAGAACTATCAATTTTATTGGAGGGTGAAATGTACAAATTACGTAAAATGCTTATCTTGATCGTGGTGATCACACTAATTTCACTGCTCTCTGCAGGATGCAGAAGCAACTCAGTGGTCGGAAGATATTACCGTGATTTCGGGAACTATACTTCAACAACGATATACATTGAGCTAAAAAGTGACAGAACTTTTCTAACTGATGGTTCCAACCCAAACTTATTAAGGGAAGGCACCTATGAAATCAATGGCTCTGTAATCACCTTTACATTCACCAACACAATGCTTTTAGAAATGTTTGACCTCGATGACACATTTGTCGGCACGATCTCTGACGGAGCAATTACAATCGGGAGAGCTATCTATAGAAGATAATATATAGCCCTCTAATCCAGCATCTATCTGACTGCAGGAGTAAGGACATATACATAATTACCACTGCCCCCAAAGCTATAAGAGACTGTGTTTTCTAATTCCACCGCGAGTTCTACCACGACGATCACAAAGCTCACTTCGCTTGATTAAAATGCCTCGGATAACTCTTATAACGAAACTTCCCAATATTTTCAAAATCATGCACTAATGAAATATCAATAGCCTGAATCTCAGAAATTAGATCCTTTGTTGACGCGTAATTTGGACGCTTCGCCTTATCAATTATATTAACATTAACAAATTTCTCATCATTCGCAATTGCAGCCAAAACGCGATGATGTCCATCAATAATGTAATGATAGCCGTCAAGAACAGCAATAGTGACATAATTATGCAAATATTCTTTATTTCCAATATATCCATTTAGTTTTTCAGAATCTATATTTTTAATTCCGGTATTCGGATAAAGAGATGTTGGCGATATAAGTATATCGTTTTTCTCACCATTTGACTTGCAAAAAGCCTGAAACTTAACGTATACAAGTTCAGCCAACTCCTCCGGCGCTGCATATGTTGAATCAATTATGAGATTATAATTTCCATAATCAAAGTTATTAACACTGTAAATATCTATAAACCGCTCATTCTCAAGTCTGCCGCGCTCAATCAGTTTTAATTTCGCATCTTCTAAATCGGAATAAATCTCTTCCGCTCCACGCGGATTATTCATTACCCTTTGAGCGGCAACATGTGGATCAACCGTAACAAATATTTTAAAAGAGTTTACCGCAAATTTCCATGCCATACGAGAATCAAAAATAATTGTTTCATCTTTATGATCCATTGATATTTTTGTAACTGCATCATCAATCGCATAATCGTAACTAAGGTCCTGCGCCATAAGATTATTCATTTCAAGTGTGCTGATTTTATGTTCGAGCGCGATTTCTCTCTGAATTGCGCCGGTACTATACACCCGAAAACCGTAATTGTCTTTTAATATATTGCAAATCGTAGATTTGCCGCTCCCAAGTCTTCCTGCTATAGAAATATGCATATAAATGTAACCTCCACAATATCATCTGCAACAAATATACCATGCCATAGCCGCAGCCGCAACCGACAATGCTAATATGTATGATTAACTTACAGATTATTCTTTACTGTTCAGCCCTAACCTGCAGCGCAGCGAAGAGACTGTCTTTTTCTTAATAATATTATGACACCCCATTGTCATATTTCTGTGATATACTTATTCGAGGGTGATAAACTATGCAAACAAGTCGACTATTTGAAATCATATATCTCTTACTAAACAAAGACCGCATCACCGCAAAGGAACTTGCAGAGCGATTCGGCGTTTCATCGCGGACAATCTATCGTGACATTGACACAATCAGTATTGCAGGCATCCCGATCTATACGGAAAAAGGCAAAGGCGGCGGCATCAGTCTTTTACCGGATTTTGTATTAAACAAATCAATTTTGAGCGAACAGGAGCAAAGTGAAATACTCTCAGCACTACAGGGACTTAATCAAATACAATCTGCTGAATCAGACAAGGTGCTTCAAAAACTCTCCACTATATTCAATAAAACTGCCACAAAATGGCTTGAGGTCGATTTTTCTGACTGGAGTTATGAGCAAGAGGATTATTGGGGCAATTTCAAAATTGCCATATTGAAAAAGAAGATTGCAGAATTTGATTATTACAACTCATACAGCGAAAAAACCCACCGCCGTGTCGAACCCATACAACTATGGTTTAAATCCAGAGCATGGTATTTAAAAGCCTATGACCTAGTTAAGCAGGACCTACGCCTATTCAAACTTACAAGGGTCAGAAACCTCGCAATTACCGAAGAATCCTTCTCCGAAAGGGACCTGCTCTCTATCTCATCTGATGATAGCCCAACATCACCATCACAGGAAAATCCGGATATTAATTTGCGACTCCATATAAAATCAGAAATGGCATATCGTGTACTTGATGAATTTGCAGGATATGTTGAACAGCAGAAGTCGGACGGCAGCTACATAGTATCCATTCGCTGGCCGGAGGATAATTGGATTTTCAACACAATTCTTTCTTTTGGCGAATACATCGAAGTTCTTGAGCCGGAGAATGTTCGAACGATAATTCGAGATAAGGCGAAAAAAATCTACGAACAATATTCCTAATATGACACAATGTTGTCCTATTAAATCTGATATACTCACGGTACAATCAAAAAAACAACTTATGGAGGATCAAATCAATGCAAAATGCAGTTTATTGCCAAAGATGCGCAATGCATATGGAAAAGTCGGAGGATTTTGGAACTAACGCCGACGGAAGTAAAAATAACGACTACTGTTGTTATTGCTACGAAAATGGAGTTTTTTTAGATCCTGAAGCAACAATGGAACAAGTAATCGAAAGTTGTCTCCCTCATGTTGTTCCGGATGTTTTTCCGGACGAAGCTACGGCAAAGAAGGTTATGACCGAGCATTTCCCCACACTTAAATATTGGAAAAAAACAGGAATGATTGTATCATTCAAGCTCAATGATGGCGTATCTGAGGAGGACTTCTTAGTAGCATCGGATGAAATCCAAGAGCAGTTTCTATCAAAGTGCAAGGGCTATATCACCCGCCAACTCATGCTCATTGACGGCATATGGACTGACTGGATTATTTGGGAAACTTATCCCGACTCTGAGAATGCATTGAAGCTCTCAATGACAAATGCGGCTGCGATTAAGTTCACTTCCCTGATTGGCGAAGTCATTGATCACGGTTCTTATCCACTCGAACGAAGCTATTAATAGTGGAAGGTACTTTCTTATGCTTGATAACAAAATCAGATGTCTCTGGGCAGACACACCGCCGACATTCCGGGACTATCACGACTTTGAATGGGGGCGCCCCGTACACGATGATCAAAAACTATTCGAAATGCTCATACTTGAGGGCGCACAGGCTGGGCTTTCGTGGATAACTGTCCTAAAAAAGCGTGAGGCATACCGCATTGCCTTTGATGGGTTTGACCCGAAAATAGTCTCGCTCTATGACGATGCAAAAATTGAGGAACTTATGGCAAACGAGGGCATAGTCCGCAATCGTTTGAAAATAAATTCCGCCATACTCAACGCCAAATTATTTCTCGAAGTTCAAAAACAATATGGCAGCTTTGACAAATTTATTTGGCAATATGTAGATAACAAACCTATCATAGGGCATTTTGAAAAACTCGAAGATATGCCTGCCTCTACACCAATTTCCGATAAGATAAGCAAAGATTTGAAAAAAATGGGCTTCAAATTTATTGGATCGACTATAATATATGCATTTATGCAGGCTACAGGCATGGTAAACGATCACTTTACAGATTGCTTTGTGTACGAAGAGTTAACTGCTAAGTAACCACTGATTTAATCCACCCGAAGTAATTGCGAGGAGCGCGAATTAATCAGTGTTCGCCTAATATTTCAAACGCAAAAAAAGATAGCCACAGTAAATCAAAGCCGAGAGTAGGGGCAGACCTTGTGTCTGCCCTTAAAAATTTGTTGCTGTTCTACCCTGACCCGCCACACGGTGATCTGAGCACAAACGCACACAGCGCGGCGTATGCGGCGTATACAGCAACAAAATTTGTTTTGCAGCACTCCCCCAACTTATATAAACTTGACACAAATTTCTAAAAGCGTATAATAAGTGTATAATATTAATGACCAGTGACCTGGGAGTTTAATACCTCTTATATGTTTTAGGTCTAAAAAAGAGGGGGGATCCAAATGGATCGTGAAAATGTATTTATGAAAAAAAGAGGGCATGAGGAATTTCGCTGGAACACACTGGGTAATATTAAAGAAGGACGCAAAGATCTGGGTGAAGAGATGCCGGTTCTTGTGTATCGACTTATGCAATTTACGATGCTCGATATACTCAGCAAAGCCTACGGCGTGGAGCAGGCCAACGATCACTTCCGTGAAGCCGGTTTTTTGGCAGGAACAGAATTTGCTAAAAACACCCTTGATCTAACAACTGAGTTCGGAACTTTTATTTCCGAACTGCAAAAAGCTCTGCAGGAGTTTAAAATCGGAATACTACGCATGGAGGATTTTAACGAAACCACAGGTGAAATTGTACTCTCAGTTGCACAAGACCTTGATTGCAGCGGTCTACCCATTACAAACGAAAACGTTTGTTTTTATGACGAGGGATTTATTGCAGGCATTTTGGAAGCTTATAGCGGAATAAAATATGATGTCCGCGAGGTGGATTGCTGGGCAAACGGCGATAGAGTCTGCCGGTTTAACGGAACCGTCACAGAGCCGGTAGCATAGCTATTTTATTGAATCACAATTGAATCACAACAGCATGAATGGCAGGTGATATTTTGGAGACTATTGCTGAAAGACTTTTTAACTACTTACGTGATGTAATATATGACCCGGATAAAGCTGAATTGGATATAAACACACTCCCGAAAGAATTCCAAAAACTTGGAAGCGGGCTTCTGTTTTTTGTCGAATCCGTGATGGAGTCGCGTGATCTTGCAAATGCTTTGTCAAAAGGCGACCTCTCTACGAGACTTCCAGCTCCGGACAACGAAATTGCTGCACCACTGAAATCGTTACATGCATCATTAAAGCATCTCACATGGCAAACTCAGCAAATAGCAAATGGCGACTATCAGCAACGCGTGGAATTCATGGGAGAATTTTCAAGCGCATTTAATCTGATGGTTGAACAATTGGCTGAACGCGAGAGCAATCTCAATGAAAAAATACATCAAATTCAAAAGAAAACAGCCTCTTTGGAGCAGAGCAACTTACTTCTTTCTACCTTGATGCGCTATGTGCCGCAGCAAATAATTGTCGTGGACAGAGACACACACGAGGTTCTGCTTATGAATGATATCGCCAAAGGCGAGGTCAATAGCGATCCAGGTTATTTTGAACACCTCATGGAACATATGTCCGCTCAAAACGCTATAGACCATGATTGCGAAATCGAAATAGCCTACGAGCGCGAAAGATTTGTGCGATACTTAATGGTTAAGACATACCTGCTCGAATGGAATAATACAAACGCTGAGGTATTCGCAATCAGTGATATCACAGCAACCAAAAATAAAATCGAAGAACTTGAAATGTATGCCTACCAAGATAACCTTACCAATTTGTATAACAGAAATTTCGGCATGTTCACTTTGGATAACTGGTTACTCGAAAAAAGGCATTTCATACTTGTTTTCGCGGATTTAGACAGTTTAAAATATGTTAATGATGAGTTCGGTCATTCCGAAGGCGACTTGTACATCAAGACTGCCGCTACATATCTGAAAATTTTTTCTCCTGGTACAGTCGCTTGCCGTATTGGCGGCGATGAGTTTATGCTGCTTGCGCCGGGAATAAGTCATGACTTTGCTCAATCACTCATGAGCAAAGTCTACGATAATCTTAAAAATCATGAATATACTGCCGACAAGACATTTTCATACAGCATAAGCTATGGCATCGTCGCTGTCAGTAGAGAAAACAAGCTTACTGCACACGAGATTTTGAGTATGGCAGATGATAGAATGTATACGAATAAGCGGATGCGTAAAATGCAGCGTTTGCAAAATCAGTAAACAAAATCATAGGTCAACTGGCAAGGACTCACCTATTGTGACACCCATTTCCACTATCGTTTCCAAGTCCTTTGCTGTATTTTCAAAAATTTCAGGATTTACTACCAACGTATCTTTCTGATATAGCATAATTACCGTCGAGCCACCAAACTCAAACATACCTTTTTCCTGACCGCGCTTCACTGAAGTAGCGGTCTTTTGGTTTTTTATCCTACCTACAAAAAGCGCACCAACTTCCATTTGTACGACCTTTTCAAAATTTCGCGTATCAACTAATTCATATTTTCTTGCATTGCGAGCAAAAACACTCTCCCCAAGCTGAGCTATCGGGCGAACTGTATGCAACTTACCCTGGATATTTTTGCGTAGTAATATTTCGCCATCATCGGTATAGGCATATCTGTGATAGTTCGTTGGGGCCAGTCTGAAAATCAAACATGTACCACCCATAAAGTCATCTGCAAGCGCTTCATCACAGAGTAATTCTTCAATTGAATAAATCGAATTTTTTATGTGAAAACTACTGTCCGGCGTAATTTTATATGCTGTGAGCATACCATCACATGGCGCAACCGCATCAACATTTTCAAACGAAAATGGTCTTGATCCTTTTTTTACTTGTCGCACAAAAAAATCATTAAACGAACTGTAGACTGTCTTTTCATAGTCTTCTATATTAATCTCATTTTTCCTGATGAATCCGGAGATAAATATCTTTGAGATGACACTGTCCATAAAAGCGCCAACCAACTTCGAAATAAAAGGTCTCACTAGTAAGCCCAGCAACACTCTTCCCGGAATTGTTTTATAAAGGAAGTTAATTGCAAGGCTTTCATTATATGGTATGGGAGCTGTTTTAAATGAGCTATTATGCATTATTTATACACGCATTCCTATGTTCAAAATCAGATATATCGCGATTGGCAGCCCAATGAGTAGAAATATCAGCAGGTAACGACCCCTGATTTTTGGGATACGTATCCTTATCAAAAATGCCGCCGCAAGTACAAATAACATTACGTTATAGACCGGCGGTAAGTGAAATCCAAATATTAAGCTCATTGCGTAAACCAACGGAATTATGATAGAAACGAATGTGACAGGCATGCCTTCGTAATATTTACGAGCTTCTTTTCTATCGGCAAGTTCTATTTCTACAACGTTAAAATATGCCAGCCTGATAAGCGTAGCCAGTATGTAGATCGCAGACACCGTAATGCTCACTATCATACCCATTGTGACCCTTTGCGGAAAAATGTGAAGTGCGCCGATGGCATATCCGATAACTACCGGAAAAACTCCAAAACTAACTATATCCGCCAATGCATCAATTTGTATCCCATAGCTTTCCTCGGAAGGCGTTCTGTCTTTCATGCGCGCTATTGTCCCATCGAACATATCACAGAGTCCGCACACCATCAGGCAGAATACCGAGATGCCGATATTTCCGGTCAGCGCCATATATGTTCCGACCACAGCCGAAATGACACTAAGATACGTCAGTCTCACCCATGAGCCATAATATCCTATTATTGGTTTTACTCTGCCTTCTCTCAGGTTCTTTTTAGTCCTCCTAGGTCCATGGTTTTTCATATTTCCCCCTGTGCGAATAACTCCTGTTCACCCCTGATTAGTGAAAGTATAATTTTATCACGTTTTAATCGTTTCGCATATCGTTATTTTTACTCAATTTGCTCGCGTGTAACGTCATTTATCCACTTTCTCGATCTGAATCTAAAATACATTATAGTTGTCTTTACAACATCTTCGAATAATATCGCCGAGTAGACCGCTGCTATTCCCAGTTGTAACACCAGCCCAGCGGTAGTCGCCAAAGGCAGCGCAACAAGGTAGAGCGTTCCGACATCAATAAGCATAAATGCCTTTACATCGCCGCCGCCCCTCAGCGCACCAAGACCCATAGTGAATCCCATTGCTCGCGTTGGCAGGCAAAATGCATATATTGTGAGCATAATCGTCGCTGCGCCTGCTGCTTCAGCAGACAGCGCATATAATGGGAACACAAACGGCTCAAGTATCGTAAATCTTACGAGCATTAAAAATGCACCGGCACTTACACCTATAAGAAATCCTACGAAGATGAGCGTTCTTGCATAACTTATTGCCCTCTCCTTGCGTCCGGCACCGATTTCCCTCCCTACTATAACCGCTGTTGCACCGCCACATGCAAACATGGCGACTGCGAACAGACGTTCGAGGTTGCTTGAGATATTATACGCGGCGAGTATGGTCTGCGCTCCTGCCATATGCCCAAATATTATGGGGAATACCATAGCACCAACACCCCAGAGTGCTTCATTGAGCAATACCGGCAATGAGTATTTTAGAAAATCCTTAAAAATCGTTATCCCGGGTTTAAGCAATAGTGCTAGTTTTACTTTGAATCTTTTGTTAACGAATGCGTGAACTGCAACGATTATCAGTTCCAGTGATCGGGCACTGAACGTAGATATTGCAGCGCCCATGATGCCAAGTGCCGGGAATCCCAGATTTCCGAAAATCAGCACCCAATTCCAGAAAATGCTGAAACATGCGGAAATCGATAATATAATAACCCCAAGACGTGGGTTTTCTATGCTGCGGTGACATGCAAAGTAGAGCATGGAAATCGCGCTGAGCGACATTGAAAATGCCGTTAACCTCGCATAAGGCACAGCAATCGAGACCAGATGAGTTTCATTTGTCACAAGCCCAAGTATTTGATAAGGAAAAAAATTCATAATCAACGCGCCGCTGAATGTTACTGCTGCAACAATATAAAAACCAACACCAAGAACACGGTTAATTACATCGAGATTTCCCTTTCCCCAGTACTGAGCGACAAGTATACTTGTTCCACTTTGCACACCAAAGGAGAAAATCAATATTATAAAAAGTGGTACCATTGCAATCGGCATAGCTGCGAGATATTGTTCTCCGAGCATACCAACCATGAATGTGTCCGTAAGAGCGACCGTGTGCGTGATTATATTTTGCAGTACCATAGGGATCATAAGTGTTATGACATTGCGGTAAAATTCCCTTGGCTGCTTTAGCGTTTTTATCATTTATTGCACTTCCCGGCAGTTATATGGCGCATCAAAAACACAAGCTCTGAGCGCAAGTGCGTTCATATCTATGTAAACAGCAATAATGATTATATATTACATTGTCTATAACTTCAAGTAATTTGACTTATAATGGATATTCTGGTATATTTGACAACGCAAAGAAAAGTTTTATTTAGGAGGATAATTGTAAAATGAAGAGATTCTTAGCCATTGCTTTATGCCTATTGCTTAGCATGGTTGTTTTAGCCGGTTGCGGCGGGGGCGGCACCCCTGCATCCCCTGAACCCTCACCCACTGCATCCCCATCACCCGAACCCACCGCATCACCCGATTCGGACCCTGAACCACCCCAGCCACCGACCCCAACAGAGCCAATCCCGGAGATCATAAACGGAACATTAACCATGGAAGACGGCGGAGTTATCACATTTGAGCTTTACCCTCATGTCGCTCCACAATCTGTATACAATTTTGTTTACTTGGTGCGCGAAGGATTTTATGATGGATTGACTTTCCATAGAATCATAGACGGCTTTATGATCCAAGGCGGCTGCCCATTAGGAACCGGTGCAGGAAATCCGGGATATTCGATTTTCGGCGAGTTCCCCGACAATGGCTTTGAAAATTCCTTGAGTCATACACGCGGTGTATTATCAATGGCACGGCGCGGCGACTGCTATGATTCCGCAGGCTCGCAATTCTTTATAATGCATTCCGACTCATTCTTCCTCGACAGCGGTTATGCTGCATTTGGCATGGTAACCAACGGCATGGAAGTTGTAGATCAAATCGTTGAGGAAGCGCACGTCATTGATGGTAACGGCACGGTATTGCGGGGTGACCAACCGATCATCAGATCAATCACGATTGACGACGATGTTATATTGCCTTGGCCGGACATGATCATCCAGGATGACGCTCCCAGTAGCTGAGAATAACATAAGCGTTGCGGTTTGCAGCGCAGCACCTACTACAATAAACGCAACAAACTACGAAAACACAAAAAACGCTGCACTTGCAGCGTTTTTTATCATGCTGATTTTTTACTGGACCAGCTCAATGATTGCCATCTCAGCAGCATCTCCTCTACGCGGTCCGGTTCTTATTATACGTGTATAACCACCGTTGCGCTCAGAGTAACCGGGAGCTGTTTCAGCAAACACCTTGGTCACAACATCCTCACGTGTCATAAACGCGAGGGCCTGACGCCGTGAAGCAAGAGTGTTCTTCTTGCCGAGTGTGATCATCTTCTCAGCAAGAGGAGCTATTTCCTTACAGCGTGTCACTGTCGTTTCCATCTTGCCGTTATCCAGAAAGTCGGTAACCATTTGACGCAACATAGCCATGCGTTGATCGGTCGGTTTTCCGAGCTTACGTGTCCCAGGCATATTATGTTCCTCCTTAATTCTCTTCGTTGAGCAAGGTCAAGCCCATCATTGCCAGCTTGTGTATCACCTCTTCAAGCGACTTGCGCCCAAGGTTTCTGACCTTGATCATCTCGTCTTCGGTCTTAGAGATAAGATCCTCGACTGTGTTGATATTGGCTCTTTTGAGACAGTTGAAGCTACGGACACTGAGGTCCAGCTCTTCGATAGTCATCTCAAGCACCTTGTCTCTTTGCGTTTCCGCTTTTTCGACGACTGTAGACTTGCTGCCGATCGTGTCAGACAGGTCCGTAAACAGTGTAAAGTGGTCGCAAAGTATCTTCGCGCCGAGTGAAACGGCGTCCCTTGCAGTGATCGTTTTATCTGTCCACACCTCAATAGTGAGCTTGTCAAAGTCTGTAACATTGCCGACACGAGTGTTTTCGACAGTGTAATTAACCTTATGGACAGGGGTGTAAATCGAGTCGATCGGGATCACTCCGATGATCGGTTGTTGCAGCTTGTTTCTTTCTGCCGACATATATCCGCGACCATGATCTATCGTAAGCTCCATGCTGAGCGAGGCATCGGCGCTCAGTGTTGCGATATGCAGTTCAGGATTGAGAATTTCAACTTCCCCATCTGCTTTAATATCCCCGGCAGTCACAACGCACTCTCCGGACGCTTCGATATATACGGTTTTTGTTCTTTGTGCGTGAAGCCTTGCAACAATTCCTTTTATGTTTAATATTATTTCTGTGACGTCTTCCTTAACTCCCGGAATAGTTGAGAACTCGTGCTGTATCCCGGCAATTTTCACTGTTGTTACCGCAGTTCCAGGAAGCGACGACAAAAGTATTCTGCGAAGTGAGTTTCCCAAAGTCGTTCCATAACCGCGTTCGAGCGGTTCTACGACATATTTACCATAAGACTCATCTTCGGGCTGCTCAATGCATTCAATGCGTGGCCGTTCAATCTCTACCATGAAATACCCTCCTTCATTGTTAGTGCGCTAACGCACCCGGTTTATCGGCTCGTTGGTGTATGAGATATGAGGGTTGAAACCAGTAATTTACGGTTATCAATTATTTGGAATAGAACTCAACTATGAGCTGTTCCTCAATCGGCATGTCAATATCCTCTCTTGAGGGAACGGCGGTGACTTTTGCAATCAGGGAATTAGCGTCATAATCCAGCCACTTAGGCGGCTGACGGAATGAGTTTGCCTCAATGACCGACTTAATCTTATCAAGACCTCTACTCTGTTCCTTTATCGATATGATCATACCAGGTCTTACCAAAAATGAAGGGATGTTGACTTTTCTGCCGTTAACGAGGAAATGACCATGCAACACAAGCTGCCTTGCCTCTGCGCGACTCATGGCAAAACCCAGCCTGTAGATAGCATTATCAAGGCGCGATTCAAGAATCGCAAGCATGTTCTCGCCTGTCTTTCCCTTTCTCTTTATTGCCATGTCGAAATAACCGCGGAACTGGCTTTCCAAAATTCCATAGTATCTCTTGGCCTTTTGCTTTTCACGCAATTGTAGACCGTATTCTGATGTCTTTGCGCGACCCTGTCCGTGTTGCCCCGGGGGATATGGACGGCGATCCGCCGCGCATTTGTCTGTATAGCATCTGTCGCCCTTTAGGAAAAGCTTCTGACCTTCCCTGCGGCAAAGGCGGCAAACTGCGTCTGTATATCTTGCCATTATACTGTGATTACCTCCCTTACTATACTCTGCGCCTTTTAGGCGGACGGCATCCGTTATGCGGAATCGGTGTCACGTCTTTGATCATTGTGACCTCAAGCCCTGCTGATTGAAGAGCTCTGATTGCCGCTTCACGTCCGGAACCCGGACCCTTAACGAATACTTCAACGGTTTTTAAACCGTGCTCCATAGCTGCTTTCGCTGCTGTTTCCGCCGCTGTCTGCGCAGCAAAGGGAGTCGATTTTCTGCTGCCGCGAAAGCCCATTCCACCAGCGGAAGCCCATGAGATGGCGTTTCCATGTACATCCGTCACTGTAACCATTGTATTGTTAAATGACGATCTGATATGAACCGCGCCTCGCTCAATATTTTTTCGTTCGCGACGTCTGGTTCTGGTTTTTTTACCTTTGGGTGCTGCCATTTGTACTGCTCCCTCCCTTACTTCTTCTTATTAGCGATCGTGCGCTTGGGTCCCTTGCGGGTGCGTGCATTTGTTTTGCTGCGCTGTCCGCGCACGGGAAGTCCGCGTCTATGGCGCAGCCCGCGGTAACTGCCTATTTCCGTCAGGCGCTTGATATCTAGCGCAACCGAGCGCCTCAGGTCACCCTCTACGGTATAGTTTTTGTCAATACATTCGCGAAGTGCGGATTCATCCGCCTCCGTGAGGTTTTTCACCCTTGTGGCTGGATCTATCCCCGTTGCCTCGAGGATTTTCTTTGCGCTTGTCCTGCCAATTCCGAAGACATATGTAAGAGCTATTTCGACTCTTTTGTCTTTAGGCAAATCTACGCCGGCAATACGTGCCATATTATGCAATCATCCTTCCTTTAATAATTCTTAATGCTTAACTCTCAATGCTTAATGAATTGCTTTAATGGTTTCTCTTTCCAAAATACAGCATTTGTCACTAAACATGCAGCACCTGCGGCGGACGCCGCTTGGCCGCTTAGCCTTGTCTTTGCTTATGTTTTGGGTTGATGCAAATCACCATAACCCTGCCTTTGCGCTTAATAACTTTACATTTTTCGCACATTGGCTTAACTGATGGTCTGACTTTCATTATACTTGTCCTCCTAATACGCGGGCGAACACTGTCTGCCCCTACTCACCCTACTTGCTGCGCCAGGTAATTCTGCCGCGTGTCAGGTCGTATGGTGACATTTGTACTGTAACCTTATCTCCCGGCAGTATCCTTATAAAATTCATTCGGAGCTTGCCGGAGATATGAGCCAAAATCGTGTGTCCGTTACCAATATCCACATGAAACATAGTGTTAGGCAGCGAATCGACCACTATTCCCTCCAGTTCGATCATGTCGTCTTTCGCCATGGTTACATACCTCCTTTTTCTCCGCGGAACAGCGATTGCGCCAATGTCCGCCTGATTTCATTGTTCGTGACTCTTTCACCTTCAATAAGCTTATGAGCGATCGGCCCATCTGCTTTGTCCTCCAACATGATATGCTTATTCTTTTTCCGCTTAGGCTTTTCGACTCTGCGCCCCTTGCCATCCGCAAGAAGGGAGTATTCGTCTTCCGTTTCTATAACTACGAATCGCTTGCCTGCATCCCGGCCGTTAAGTGGTATTACCACATCTGCTTTTTCGATTCTCATGATGCTTCCTCGCAAACAGTTAGTATCTCAGGCTCTCCTTTTGTGATGAGGATTGTGTTCTCATAATGGGCTGAATTTTTTCCGTCAGCTGTTACGACTGTCCAACCATCATCCAGCACTCTGATCTCTGCGACGCCGGAGTTTACCATCGGCTCGACTGCAAGCGTCATGCCGGGTAGCAGTCTTGGATCTGCCTTTTTTCTGGGGTATTCCAAAAAGTTTGGGACCTCCGGCGGCTCATGCATCTCTGTACCAACGCCGTGTCCTACATAATCTCTGACGACAGAATAGCCATTTTCTTCAACATATTTCTGTATCGCCCTAGAGATATCGGAAACCCTGTTTCCTTTTCGGGCAAACTTGAGCCCTTCGTAGAAGCTCCTTTGCGTGACTTCAATAAGTCTTTTAGCTTCAGTGCTTCCGTCACCTACGACAAATGTCGCGGCGCAGTCACCGATATATCCATCCTTTGTTACTCCTATATCAATGCTGACAACATCACCTTGTTGTAGTTTTCTGGTGGTCGGGATACCATGGATCACCTGCTCATTTATCGAGATGCAACTGCTTGCTGGGTATCCATTATAGCCCTTGAATGAGGGTACAGCTCCTTTAGAGAGGATGAAGTCATGTACCTTTTTATTTATACTTTGGGTTGTTACGCCTGCCGTCACCATCTTCCCGGCGAGTTGCCGGGCTGCCGCGGCTATTTCACCGGCACAGCGCATAAGCTCAATCTCACGTGCGGTTTTCAGCTTTATCATTTAAGCTATACCCAGCACATCGAAAATCTCTGCACAGGTCTCTGTAATACCTTGTGAACCATCTACACTTTTTAATACACCATGTGCTTTGTAATAATTCTTCAGCGGTTCGGTCTGCTCATGATATGTTGCGAGCCTTTTCTTTACTGTTTCAGGTTCGTCATCTTTCCTGATTATAAGACCTTCTCCGCATAAGTCACATATCCCCGGGACTTTCGGCTCGTTATTTATCTTATGATATGTCATAGGACAATTTGAACATAAGCGTCTGTTCGCGAGCCTGCTCACCAAGTCATCGTCCGGAACTTCTATAGAGATTACCCCATCAATCCTGAGACTCAGTTCGCTTAGAGTCTCCGCTTGCGATAAGGTTCTCGGCAATCCGTCAAGTATAAAACCATTAAGAACACAATCTGTTGCGGAAAGCCTTTCAAGTGTTATCCCAACTATCATCTCGTCTGGGACTAGATTTCCGGCATCAATAATCGACTTAGCTTTCAATCCTAGCGGGGTCCCGGATTTAACTGAATCACGCAACAAATCGCCAGTTGAAACATGCGGTATTCCAAGCTTTTTTGAAAGAATCTCCGCTTGCGTGCCCTTGCCTGCTCCGGGTGGACCTATCAGGATGAGTTTCATCTAATACCTCCTGGTAAACTCGGTGGATCTACGGTCACATACCGCTTTTGATATATTTGTTTCGCGTGTGCGGCGGGGGATTTCACACCCCCGCCGTTAGGATGTTTATTCTAAGAAACCCTTGTAGTGGCGCATCAGCATTTGTGATTCGAGCTGCTTGATAGTTTCAAGAGCAACACTGACAACGATGATGACCGATGTACCACCCATCGCTATGCCGGACATCCGCGCAGTATCCGAGAAGTAACTGACAATCAGCGGTGTTATCGCGACGATTGCGAGGTACATAGCTCCGAAGAGTGTGATTTTTGTTAAAACCTTCTGAATAAACTCCGAGGTCGGCTTTCCTGCCCGGAATCCGGGTATGAATCCGCCATTCTTCTTCAGGTTATTTGCTATTTCGATTGGGTTAAACTGAACTGTTGAATAGAAATACGAGAAGAACACAATGAGCAAGAAGTACAGTACCATATAAGCTACGCTTGTCGGATCCAGCACACCCATAATCCAGCTTTCTGACCACGCCGGTACAAACACGACTATGGTCGCGGGTATCGAGGCGATGGACTGTGCAAAGATGACCGGTAGAACACCGGACATATTAACTTTCATTGGAAGATGGGTTGATTGCCCCCCATACATTTTCCTACCGACAACTCGTTTGGAGTACTGCACCGGTATTCGTCGTTCAGCATTGTTTACTATTACAATCAGTACAATTATGGCTAAAGCCCCGAGCAACATTAGCACATATATCCACCAAGTAGACGGATTTACAGTTATACCCATTGCCATTGACCATATCTCTACCGGGAAGCGAGCTACGATGCTTACAAAGAGGATGACCGAAATACCGTTTCCTATTCCGAACTCTGTAATCTGTTCGCCCATCCACATCAGTATCGCAGAACCTGTCATAAATGTCGCAACGATAACGATCGGAGGCCATATTCCTGTTGCCATAGGATCAAGCATACCTTCTCTGTTAATCAGGACATAGTATGCATAGCCTTGAAGAGCCGCAATACCCACAGTTGAGTAGCGTGTAATCTTCTCTATCTTTTTCTTGCCCTCTTCGCCGCCTTCCTTACGCATGCGCTCAAGTGCAGGAATCGCTATTGTAAGAAGCTGCATAATGATTGATGCGTTGATGTACGGCTGTATAGACAGTGCAAATATTGACGCCCGTTCAAGTGCGGACCCCGACATCGTATTTATCAGACTAAGTATTCCCACCTCTTGGCGGAAAAACTCACCGAGCATTACCGTGTCAACATGAGGCACGGTTACCGCATTACCCAATCTGTAGAGTAACACCATGAACATCATGAAGAGAAGCTTTTTTCGTATGTCGTCAATTCTCCATGCATTACGCAGGGTAGTTAACACTTACACCACCTCGGCCTTTCCGCCGGCTGCTTCGATTTTTTCTTTTGCCGACTCGGAGAACGCCGACGCCTTGACAGTCAGCTTCTTTGTCATCGTGCCATTACCAAGAATTTTGAGTCCGTACTCACATTTGTTCAGAACGCCACAAGCTAGAAGTTCTTCAACTCCGACAGTCGCGCCGTCATCGAATCTGTTCAATACCGCAACGTTTACAGCCGTCAATGGTTTCGCAAAAATATTGTTGAAGCCTCTTTTTGGAACACGCCTTGCAAGCGGCATTTGTCCGCCTTCAAAGCCAATCCTTGTTCCACCGCCGCTGCGGGATTTCTGACCCTTATGCCCACGTCCCGACGTTTTACCGTTTCCGGTCGCCCGACCACGCCCTTTGCGTTTTCCGACGTGAGTTGCTCCTCTTGAGGGAGTAAGATCCTGTATTTGCATAAATCCCGTCCTCCTTACTCTTCCGTTACCGTAACCAGATACCTAACTTGCGCTATTTTTCCCCTGGTCTGCGGATTGTCGGGCTGTGTAACTTCGCTTCCGATTTTCTTGAGCCCGAGTGATTTGATTGTCGCGATATGCTTGTCTTTTCTGCCGATAGGACTCTTGACGAGCTTGATTTTTAAATTAGCCATATCCGTCTCCCCTATCCTACGATCTCTTCTACGGTTTTGCCTCTTGTTTTCGCTACTTGGGCGGCATCACGAAGTGATTTAAGTCCGACCATTGTTGCAGCAACTACATTTTGAGGATTATTTGACCGTAGGCATTTTGTCCTAATATCAGAGATTCCCGCTGCTTCAACAACAGCACGAACCGCGCCACCGGCAATAACTCCGGTACCGGGAGGTGCTGGCTTTAGCAGAACCCTGCCGGCTCCGTAGGCACCTATGACCTCGTGAGGTATCGTGCTGCCGGAAACTGTAATGTTTGTGACGTTCTTTTTCGCATCTTCAATGCCTTTTCTAATCGCCTCGGAAACCTCGCCAGCCTTGCCGAGTCCAAACCCAACGCGACCTTTGCCATCCCCAACAACACATAGTGCGGCAAACTTGAATATACGTCCGCCTTTTACCGTCTTAGATACACGGTTCAGGGAAACGACTTTTTCCGTAAACTCCGACTGTACTTCTTCTTTGCGATTATCTCTTTTATTATTGTCTCTTCTTTGATTGTTGAAAGCCATATTGTTTCCTCCTCCCCGTTAGAATTGCAGGCCGCCCTCGCGGGCTGCTTCTGCCAGTTCCTTGACGCGTCCGTGGTAGATATATCCGCCGCGGTCGAAAACCACCGTTTCGATGCCCTTAGCTTTTACTCTCTCGGCGATCATCTTTCCTACATTCTTTGCGGCTTCTTTGTTTGAGCCTGACCCTCCGAAGTCTTTTTCGACTGAAGAGGCTGAACAAAGTGTAACTCCATTTACATCGTCAATAACCTGTGCGTAGATATGTTTTTCACTTCTGAAAACATTGAGTCTGGGACGCTCCGGCGTGCCCGATATCTTGCCTCGCACTCTCTTGTGGCGCTTTTTACGTTGCGCATTCGTATCTGGTCTTTTTATCATTTAGGCACACCTCCTTCTATTTAGCTCCGGTCTTGCCTTCTTTGCGGCGTACGACCTCGTCATGATATTTGATGCCCTTGCCTTTATATGGCTCCGGCGGTCTTTTCTTCCTGATATCGGCAGCGAACTGACCGACTTCCTGCTTATTGATCCCGCTTATGATTATTTTGTTCGGGCTGGGAACATCAATGGTTATGCTATCAGTTTCCTCGACTATGACCTGATGGGAATATCCCAAGTTCATAACAAGCTTTTTGCCTTCTTTTACTGCTCTATAACCAACTCCGTTGATGTCCAGTTCCTTTTTGTAGCCCTCCGTCACACCGACCACCATGTTGTTCACAAGCGAACGTGAAAGTCCATGCAAACTGCGATGTCTCGGAGAATCCGATGGGCGGGTCATTGTAATTGTCTGACCGTCAACATCGACAGTGATTTCGGGACATACTTTTGTTTCCAGTTTCCCCTTAGGTCCCTTTACGACAACCAGGTTACCTTCGTCCAAATCAACACTTACTCCGGCGGGCATAGTTATCGGTGCTCTTCCTATTCTCGACATATCCTGCGCCCCCCTACCAGACAAACGCAAGGACTTCACCACCGACATTAGCCTGTCTGGCTTTCTTGTCGGTCATGACTCCCTTGGATGTCGAAATAATAGCAACGCCCAATCCTCTGAGAACGTAGGGCAACTCATCCGCGCCTGCATATACGCGCAGTCCGGGTTTCGATACACGGCGAAGTCCGGTGATGACCTTCTCCGTTCCGCTATATTTGAGTGTTACTTTAATTACGCCTTGAATACCATCATTTATAAGTTGGTAATTCTTGATATAACCCTCTTGCAACAGTATCTCCGCAATGGCCTTTTTCATGTTTGATGCAGGGATTTCAACTGTTGCATGTTTTGCCGCGCTTGCGTTTCTAATACGTGTCAGCATATCGGCAATTGGGTCTGTTATTTGCATATTGCTTTCCTCCTTGTTAGAGTTACAAGCCGAGGTCTAACCAAGACTTGTTTACGCGTTGCGGTTTCAGTGAATACTTAATTCTTAATGTCAGATTATTAAGCCTCACTGACCAATCAACGTCGATTTGCTTTCCTTATTACCACGAAGCCTTGCGTACACCTGGAATCTGACCCTTATATGCCAGATTGCGGAAACATATACGGCAAACGCCGTAATCACGCAGGTAGGCATGAGGACGTCCACAAATCTTGCAGCGGTTATAGCGACGGGATGAGAATTTCGCTTCCCTTTGCTGTTTGAGAATCATAGCTTTCTTTGCCATCTAATTTCTCCTCCCTACGACTGAGTGATGAATGGAGCGCCCATATGTGAAAGTAATTCACGAGCTTCCTCATCTGTTTTCGCAGTCGTGCATATAACTATATCCATTCCACGGATTTTCTCGATTTTATCATAGTCGATTTCCGGAAAAACAAGCTGTTCTTTAAGACCAAGCGCGTAATTTCCCCGTCCGTCAAATGAGTTTGCGCTTATGCCGCGGAAGTCGCGGACACGCGGAAGCGCCACGTTAAATAGCCTGTCAAGGAATTCCCACATCATGTTCTGTCTAAGCGTTACTTTAACGCCGACTGGCATGCCTTCACGCAGCTTGAAGTTCGCTACCGACTTTCTTGCTTTTGTCACAACAGCCTTTTGCCCTGTGATCGCAGAAATATCCTTAACTACAGCGTCAATCGCTTTTGCATTGTCACGAGCATCCCCGCAACCGACATTGACGATGATTTTCTCAAGCTTTGGCACTTGCATAACGCTCTTGTACTCAAATTTCTTCATCAGGGCGGGAAGGGCCTCTTCCTGATATTTCTTCTTCATTCTTGTCATTATTCGGCCTCTCCTCTCCTAGATTTCCGCTCCGCACTTTTTGCAGACTCTGACTTTTTCGCCATCATCCTTTATGCTATGTGCGGGCCTTGTGGGTTTATCGCATTTTGGGCATACTCGCATCACTTTAGATACATATATCGGTGTTTCCTTTGTGATGATACCACCGGGTTCACCCTGCTTGCGTGGCTTTTTATGTCTCTTGGCAACGTTTATGCCTTCAACCATTATCTTGCCGGCTTTTGGATCAGCGCTCATAACCTTGCCTTGCTTACCCTTGTCCCTGCCGGAAAGGACAACAATCGTATCGTTAGTTTTAATGTGCATCTCGAGCCCTCCCTATATTACTTCGGGCGCCAGCGAAAGGATCTTCATGTAGTCCTTATCGCGGAGCTCACGGGCCACCGGACCGAATATACGTGTGCCTCTGGGGTTTTTATCCTCTTTGATGAGAACAGCGGCATTTTCGTCAAATCTTACATACGTACCGTCGGTGCGGTGAACGCCCTTTGCGGTACGGACTATGACAGCCCTGACGACCTCGCCCTTCCTGACCGTGCTGCCCGGCGCTGCTTTGCGTACCGATGCGACAATAACATCGCCAACGCTGCCGTATTTCCTGCCGGAACCGCCCAGCACACGGATACATTTTATTTCCTTGGCGCCGGTATTGTCGGCAACCTTTAGAAATGTTTCTTGTTGTATCATGTTGCCTTCCTCCTACTTCGCCTTCTCTATGACCTCGACGAGTCTCCAGCGCTTATCTTTTGAAACCGGTCGGGTTTCCATGACGCGAACCCTGTCTCCGATGCCGCACTCGTTGTTCTCGTCGTGTGCCTTTAGTTTGTACGTCCTCTTGATGATCTTTTTATAAAGCGGGTGCTGTACACGATCCTCAACAGAAACGACAATGGTCTTGTCCATTTTATCGGAAGTTACCTTGCCGATTCTCGTTTTTCTTCTAGAAGTTCTGATTTGATCCATCTATCTTAACCTCCTGCCCGCTCTAGTTGCTTCTGGCGAATAACTGTCTTGACTCGGGCAATGTCTTTTCTTACATGCGCTATTCTTATTGGGTTGTCAAGCTGGTTCGTCGCGTGCTGCATTCTTAAAAAGAAGAGGTCTTTCTTCAGGTCCACCAGCTTTTCTTCAAGCTCATCGGTGCTGAGCATTACTACCTCGCTTGCCTTCATCCTATTCACCACCTGTCTCGATTGCTTCCTCGCGTTTTATGAACTTCACCTTGCAAGGCATCTTGTGTCCTGCGCGGCGAATTGCTTCGCGAGCGATTTCCTCTGTTACCCCAGCGATTTCAAACATAACTCTGCCGGGCTTTACAACTGCTACCCAATGATCAGGGGAGCCTTTACCGGAGCCCATTCTAGTCTCCGCCGGCTTCGATGTTACCGGTTTATCAGGGAAAATCTTTATCCATACTTTACCGCCGCGCTTTGAGTACCGTGTCATCGCAATACGCGCAGCCTCTATCTGGTTTGACGTTATCCACGCCGGCGCCATGGCTTGCATTCCATATTCGCCGTATGTGATCGTGTTGCCGCGGGTCGCCTTACCCTTCATGCGGCCCCTTTGCACCTTGCGGCGCTTGACCCTTTTTGGCGTTAACATTAGTTCGCGCCTCCTTCCCCAGGAGCTTGCGGTGGTCTTGACCCTTGATCCTGACTCTGCGGACGGTTATACCCGCCGCCCTGTCCTTGCGGTCTGTTATATCCACCCTGACCGCCTTGCGATCCGCGGTTGTAACCTCCGCCGCCTTGACCGCCACCTTGACCGCCTCTATATCCTCCGCCGCCTTGACCGCCGCCCTGCGATCCGCGGTTATACCCGCCGCCATATGGTCGTCCGCCTCTGTCACCGCCGCGTCCGCCTCTGTTGTCACGGTCACGTCTTTCTCTTGGAGGTCTGGATGTGTCCATAGTTCTTGGAGTTGTGCGAAGTGTCTGGCTTAGGATTTCTCCGTTATACACCCAAATTTTGACACCAATACGTCCGTATGTAGTTGCCGCTTCCGCAAAACCGTATTCTATGTCGGCTCTGAGTGTTTGCAACGGAATTGTACCCTCGTGATAGGTTTCGCTTCTTGCGATTTCCGCGCCGCCAAGACGTCCGGAAACCATGACCTTAATACCGCGCACTCCTAGTCTCATTGCTCTGCTCATCGCGTTCTTCATTGCGCGGCGGAAACCTATGCGCTTTTCAAGCTTTGCTGCAATGCCTTCAGCTATGAGCTGTGCATTCGTATCGGGGTTCTTTACTTCGACTATCGATAGCGCGACAGGCTTACCTATCTTCTTCTCAAGCTCCGTACGCAATCTTTCGATTTCCGCGCCACCCTTACCGATAACAACGCCGGGGCGTGAACAGTGGATGAATATCCTGACCTTCGCGTTATCACGCTCGATCTCTATTCTCGGAACACCTGCTGAAAACAGAAGTTCTTTGAGATATTTGCGGATATTATAGTCTTCTACTATGAGGTCTCCCACTTTATCTTCACGTGCGTACCATCTGGAATCCCAGTCCTTGATGACACCGACTCTGAATCCGTGTGGATTAACTTTCTGTCCCATGCTATCCCCCCTATTCCTTCTCAGCCACGACGATCGTGATATGCGACGTTCTCTTGTTGATCCTATATGCCCTACCGCGTGATACCGGTCTAAGCCTCTTGAGGATTGGTCCCGGATTAGCGAAGGTCTCGGAAACATAGAGATTGTCCGGATCCATCTCGTGGTTATTCTCGGCATTTGCGACGGCGGAATTGAGGAGTTTGATCATGAGTTCAGACGCCGCCTTGGGGGTTTGCATGAGGATCGCTCTTGCCGTTTTCGTATCTTTACCCCTTATAAGGTCGCAGACTATTTTAACCTTACGCGGTGAAATACGTGCGTATTTCAGATGTGCTTTTGCTTCCATATATCGTCTGCCTCCTTATCTTGATGTTTTGCTGCCAGCGTGACCACGATAGGTACGCGTGGGAGCGAACTCGCCTAGTTTGTGACCGACCATGTCTTCTGTAATGTAGACCGGCACATGACGCCGTCCGTCATGAACGGCAATTGTATGTCCTACAAATGTCGGGAAAATCGTTGTGGCACGTGACCATGTCTTTAGCACCTTTTTCTCGCCCGAATCATTCATTGCATCAACCCGCTTGATTAGCTCAGGTGCGGCAAACGGGCCTTTCTTAACACTTCTACTCATATATTCAAGCCCTCCTTTTATTTCTTACCGCGGCGTTTTACGATGTATTTATCTGTCGGGTTCTTTGCCTTGCGAGTCTTGTATCCGAGTGTCGGTTTACCCCACGGAGTTACCGGTCCCGGGCGTCCGATTGGGCTCTTGCCCTCACCACCGCCGTGCGGATGGTCAACCGGGTTCATGACCGAGCCGCGAACCGTCGGACGTATACCCATATGACGCTTACGTCCGGCTTTACCTATGTGGATATTGGCATGGTCGGCATTTCCAACCTGACCAATCGTTGCAAGACAATTACTGCGAACCATTCTGTATTCGCCTGACGGCATCCTGATCTGAGCCATCTTGCCTTCCCTTGCCATGAGCTGAGCTTGCGTACCCGCACTGCGGACAAACTGTGCGCCCTTGCCCGGATGAAGCTCGATATTGTGAATAACAGTACCGACGGGAATCGCTGTTATCGGAAGACAGTTACCAGGCTTTATATCCGCATCTTTTGACGAGATAACCATGTCCCCAGCCTTGAGTCCGACCGGAGCCAGAATGTATCTGCGCTCACCGTCCGGATACTCGATAAGTGCGATGTTTGCTGAGCGGTTCGGGTCATATTCCAGACGCAGCACTGTACCCGGTACATCAAACTTATTGCGCTTGAAGTCAATGATCCTGTATTTTCTTCTGTTGCCGCCGCCTCTGTGGCGAACTGTAATACGACCGTAGCTATTGCGCCCAGAATGCTTTTTGAGCACCTCGGTCAGCTTGCGTTCCGGTCTTGCTCTTTTATCTATCCCGTCGAATCCGGAAACGGACATATGCCGTCTCGACGGAGTAGTAGGTTTGTACTTTTTAACTGACACTTTACTTCCTCCCCTACACTAAGCCTTCGAAGAACTCGATGGTCTTTGATTCGTCAGACAGCTTGACAACAGCTTTTTTCCATTTCTTCCTACTGCCTTCGGGGTGGCGCCCCATGCGCTTTTTCTTGCCCTTCATATTCAGCGTCGTAACCTTTGTGACCTCAACGTCGAATATTTCCTCGATTGCTTTTTTTATCTCGATTTTATTTGCCTCAGGAGCGACCTCAAAAACGTATTTCTTTAGGTCTACATGTTCTGTTGATTGCTCCGAGATGATTGGACGCAAAATGATATCATACGAAATCTTCATTATGCATACACCTCCTCAATTATCGGAAGCGCCGCCTTATCAACAACGAACGTTCTTGCATTCATAACATCATAAGTGCTGAGCAGAGATGCGAAAGTCGTTTTGACGCCGGGAAGATTCCTTGCACTCAGTACGACATTTTCGTTGAGTTCCGGTGTAACAACGAGTGCCTTGCCGGTAACACCGACTGATTCAAGGAAATTTCTAAAGTCCTTTGTTTTTATGGCTTCCATCTTGAGATCTTCAACTACGATTATCGAATCCTCTGTTGCCTTTATCGATAGAGCCGACTTGAGGGCGAGCCTCCTGAGCTTCTTGTTAAGCGAATAACGATAACTGCGTGGCTTTGGAGCAAACGCGACACCGCCGTGTGTATAATGCGGAACCCTTGTAGAACCTTGACGCGCACGACCTGTTCCTTTTTGACGATATGGCTTTGCACCACCACCGCGTACTTCAGCGCGTGTGAGCGCCGATTGTGTACCTTGACGTTTGTTTGCCAGATGGTTTTTTACAGCAGCGTGGATAGCTGTAATGTTCGGCCTTACGCCGAAAACGGCATCGGAGAGCGTCACTTCGCCGATAACGTCGCCTTTCATGTTGTATAACTTGTTGGCTGGCATTTAACTCTCTCCTTCCTTTAGTTTTTGACTGTGTTCTTGAGGTAAACGATTCCGCCTCTTGGACCGGGGATCGCGCCTCTGATTGCAATCATGTTGAGATTTGGGTCTACCTTTACAATGTCGAGGTTTTGAACTGTTACTTGTTCATTACCCATTTGACCGGCACCCATATGTCCTTTGAAAATCTTACCTGGGGTTGTTCCGGCACCCATCGAGCCCGCGTGACGATGAACCGGACCGCCGCCGTGCGACATGCGGTTTCTTCCTTTGTTATGTCTCTTTACAACGCCTGCAAAGCCTTTACCTCTTGAAGTACCGGTGACATCTACCTTGTCGCCTTCCGCAAAAACATCCGCCTTTAATTCATCACCGACATTCAGTGCCGTGATGTCTTCCAAGCGGAACTCTTTGAGGTATTTCTTCATTGTTACATCGGCTTTTTTAAGATGACCGATTTCGGGTTTTGTGAGCTTGCGTTCTTTGATGTCCTGAAAACCGAGCTGTACGGATTCATAACCGTCATTCTCGTCGGTTTTTTTCTGGACCACGACACAGGGACCGGCTTCAACTACTGTTACCGGGATAACCTTGCCGTTATCATCGAATATCTGCGTCATGCCGACTTTTTTTCCGATGATCGCTTTGACCATTGTGATTTCCTCCTTACATAATTGGTTGGTTCACCTTTTGGCGAAACAACATTATCCACCCTACAGTTTGATTTCTATCTCTACACCTGCAGGAAGTTCCAGCGACATAAGCGCTTCGACTGTTTTTTGTGTTGGCCCGATGATATCAATGAGCCTCTTATGCGTCAGGCGCTCAAATTGCTCACGGCTGTCCTTGTACTTATGGACTGCGCGAAGAATCGTCACGATCTCCTTCTTCGTTGGAAGCGGTATCGGACCTGAAACTTTGGCGTCTGTCCTCTTCGCCGTTTCAACGATTTGGGACGCTGCCTGATCAATGAGCTGATGGTCATACGCCTTGAGCCTGATGCGGATCATTTTTTTGCTGACTGCCATTTTTTATCCTCCTTAATTTTTGCGTTTAAGTCTTAAATCTAGGAGAGAAAATTTTTGCACACACACCCGTGCGTATCATTTCTGTCAGGATATAAAACCGGAATGCTTTATTTCCCGGCATGACCGACATGCAAGTAGTTGTGCTACAAGATTTTTCTCAGCCGCCCGATTCCACGCCGCTATATCGACGCCGGACCTGCTCCCCGAAAGTTACCAGGCTGGCTAGTCATGTGCCCGCAATCGCTTGCGGCACTTAGCCTGCAATCTCCCGGTTCAACGCATCTCGCAGCCCTTCTTACAAGGCTACCCAAGTAGAATATCAAAATGAACAATGAATGTCAACAAAAAAAATTGGGATTTTGAATAAATATTATAAAATGACCGCAAACCGAACCTTGATTGGACACAAATGCGCCGGTGTTATAGAGGCTTATGCAGATTTTGCGGGAATTTCCTTGCGTGAAGCTTTCGGCATATTTTACAAATCGTATTTGTATACCGAAATCGTCAATGGCATTTCAGACATGCACTGCCGTAGCGATGGCTATCTTGTTGAGGAACTACAGTTGGAGCTGGATGAAAAGTCATAGTAGCTGGGTAACCGCTTACCCTAAACCAACGAACTCCCCCGGGATCCCGGGGGAGTTCGCTTTGTCATATTACCCTAGTGGGTTTTATGAAGCGTGATCTTCATATTACATGAGTGGGTTAATACCGACTTACATTATGCGGGTGTCCACGGTCCTGCATCAACAAATATGTAGGTTGCAAGACCTGTGTTATCGATTACAAGACTGACGTTTACCGGTCTGCGCTCAAAGACTCCGGTGGTAGGATTGTTACGACCCTCTATTGCCTCTACTAAGCCAGCTCTATCGTCAGGTGAACCTGGGGTACCACGGATGACGGTCATAGCAGTCATGCGTGCGGAATTGACGATTGTAGGATCAACTACACCTGGCACACCTAACGGTGACGGAGGAGTAGGAAGTTGTGTATAAGGCTGGAACGGCAGAGTTGTCAGACTTACGCCATTTGCCGTGGCAGGTACTTGATTGAACACGCCAAGATTTTGACCTATCTCACCGGTTGTAAGCGGAACTGCTAAGTCAAGTACGAACCTGTTTTGGTTATCGATAGTAAATGTATACCAAGCGTTATCGCCAGTGCCCGAAGGTCTGTCAGCAACTGCGATCCACGAGGTCGTCACGTCACCAATAGGCCAGCCTTCTGGTGCGTTCCATGTCAGCGCATTGCCGTTAACATCAAATGCTCGTGCAGTCTGATAGACTACTCCATCGATTATCACGCCAGGTGATAATTGACCAAACTGTACAAATACCAGATTGTTAACATTAAAGTCGGTAGTAGCCGGTGCGCCTATCCAAAGAGCAGAGATGACAGGAGCTTGTCCTGGGGATCTATACTCAACAACTGCCATTACCACGTTAGAACCGTAAGTTACGCCGGTACCAAAGGCACCAGCAGCTGGATCAATAGCTACGTTTCTGTCTCTGATAGAGAATCTACCCGGATCACCGAGACCTGCTGGACCAACGATGCCGCCCGTATTCCAGAAGAAATAGCGTGCATCATCAGCGAAACGCAGATTTTGTCCACCAGCCTGCAGAGTTGCTTGGTTAGGTCCGATTCTGCGACTGTTGTCAAGCGATACCACCGTTGCCGTAGCTCTGAAACCTTGTGCAGCAAGCTCTGGTGCAATGCCCGTATCTGCTTCTGGAGTTGCAGCATCTACCCATCTGGTTAGACCTTGGGTTGTATCAATCCGAATAATCGAACCTGCTAAAGGTGCATCTACCGTTATGAGTGGATTATTAACATCTTGAACTGTAAGTGTGCCGCCTGCGCCGCCCGGCACGACTCTATATCCGGTGAAGATTACTTCAGCCGCTGTGCCATCCGGATACCAACCTCTTACCAATGGTCTGAGTTGTGCGCCCTGAAGACCTGTTCCGACTTCTCTTACAAACATGATCTCGCGTGTTGAAACACCGGCTAATGCCGTATCCACTACATAACCAAATGTGTCAAGAAGAAGTGTTACTGTTTGGTTTGGTGCTGTCATGCCGCCATATGCTGCACGGCTTGTCACGATTCTTGCTCTGCGGTATGTCGAATCACCAACAGTAAAGGAACCTGTAAGACCTGCGAGGTTGTTCCATACGGATGATGTTCTCAGTACGCCTGTTACTGATTCAGGAGCTGCGACTTCGCCAACTTCCCAGTTTCCGTTTCTGAATACCGGTCTTACGAGTACCGATGCTTCAAGTGCAAACTCAGAGAGTGCTTCGTGTACATCCATCAAAGATGTAACTACCAGTGCATTAGGCGTTGCTGCAAATCTTGCATTACGCATGTAATGCGCGGGGTTTGCGGGAGGAGCAAAGCTGTCATCATCAGTCATCGGAGTAACTGTGATGTCGCCGCCTGCAATTCTGGTAACTTGTGCTATGTCAGTTCTGATAACAGTTACGCGTGTGATTTCGTTGAGGTGGTTAACGAATACTTCAACTTCAACGCCGTTACCTGTCAAGCGGTTGATTTCCGCGCCGAGGGTCGCACGGTTAGTCAGGCTTGTTTGAGTTGTGTTGTTGAAGTGAACAACTGTATCCGCATTGCCGCCTGACATTGTGAACATGTCGTTGCCGTTTACGAAGAATCTAACGCCGCCCGGATAAGCGCCGAAGTTTTGGATATCTTCATTTACCTGTGCGGTAGTTCTCCATGTTGTGTATCTGACAGCAGATGTGCCAGGATATACGCCTATTTCGAGTCCGCCGATTGTGTATCTGGTTGCCGGACGTCCCCACATGTCGCCAGGAGTTGTTCTGCGCATGTTGTAAGGTGATTGCATGAACACTCTTCTCCAGATGGTCATGAGATCGTCGCCATCGCCGGCTCCGCTATAAACGCCAAGCAGAAGAACAGGAACATAAGCTTGTCTGTCCGCGCTCCAGTTAACAAAACGAAGTCCGTTGATATGGTTGGGTGAGTTAAGTGAATTGTACGCCCAACGGAAGACTTGCTCACGTGTTGCAGGAGCTGTGAAGTCGTAGTTACCGCTGAGGATACGCCAGTGCATACCATCAACAATAGCATTCGCTTCCCATCTTGGACCTGTGTATTCGCCGTTCGCGCCGAAACCAACCGCACGAAGGAGCATTGTAGCAAGCTCTGCGCCTGTTACTGTTCCAAACGGATCAAACAGGTTATCGCCGATACCTATTATAATACCTTGATCGTGCAGATGTGCAATCGGACCAACTGCCCAGCCCTGAAGACCGCTAACGCCGTCAACATCGCGGAAGCCTGTTCTTGGGTTTGTTCTTGCCAGTTCGTCAACAGCTCTCGGACCGAGCAGGAGGCGTGCTACGATTGTAGCTGCTTCCGCACGTGTGACCGGGCGTTGTGGCAGGATGCGCCCATCTTCGCCGCGCAGCACATCGGCTGCTGCAAGCACGTCAAGCGCCTGTACGTGAGCAGGTGTTACGTCTGCTGCATCAGTAAAGCTTGCAACTGTGGTAACTGTGTTTGCAGCAGCAAACGGAACCATAGTCAAAGCCATGACGAGCACAAGTACAACTGCTAAGGTTGATTTGAGTTTTCTCATGTAACTCTCCTTTCAAATTATGCCCATTTTTGGGACTTTTGTTCCGGAAAGCACATGGCTTCCCTTGCGCATGTATATTAGCACAAGCTAAAAAGACACGTCAATACCCTTTCCTGCAATGTAATATTACTGAAACAATTCATGTTACATCACAAGCAGGTATACATGCATTTGCGCTCAGCTGCGTGAAATCTGACATGCGGCGCGTAATATATATTGTATAGCAGCGCTTTTTGTTGTTTTTTTTGCTAAAGGATGCTATAGTGCTACAAGCGTCCTACAAAGACATTGGCGATGGATCATCATTTTGGTAGGATTCGGGAGGATTTGTTTTAATGTTTAAGAGATTTATTTCAGTTATATTAGTTATTTGCCTTGCAACGGCACTCTCTATATCTGCGCTAGGAGCTATGAGTCTCACAAATTTTGACAGGATTCGCACTTATGAGAGCACCTTTACGGATGTTCCGACTACTGCATGGTTTCATGATGGAATACGCAATGCATATGAGCTCGGCATCATGAATGGCAGAGCGCAGGGTGTTTTTGACCCAGAAGGCAGAATCACCATTGCCGAGACAGTTAGGTTAGCTGCAATTTTGCACAGGGGATTTATGACAGGCTTTACAGAGTTTCCCGGCGGTTCACCATGGTATGTACCATATCTTGATTATGCGCGAAGAAATGGTCTTCCTGTCGCTGCTTTCAGAAACTTCAACGTTCCGATTACCAGAGCTGATTTTGCTGTTATCATGGCAGGCACTTTGCCAGATGAAGCTCTAACGCCAATCAACCGTGTTCCGGATGGCGCGATTCCTGATGTTTTCGAAAGATTCAGCTATGGTCAAGCTGTTTACTTGCTTTACCGGGCAGGTGTTTTGACTGGATCGGATAATTATGGAACGTTTTTTCCGGGCAGAACTCTGACACGCGCCGAGGCAGCTACTATAGTCTCCAGAATGATTGATGCAGACTCTCGCGTTTCAATGTCATTTCAACTTCCTTTAACTGCGGAACAAGTTTATCAGTTAGCATCTCCGGCGGTTTTCTTCATTGAGGTTCTCAACAGAAGCGGCGACCTTATTAAAACAGGCAGTGGTTTTTTCATCTCAGAATGTGGACTTGCACTTACTAACTTCCATGTTGTGGTCGGTGCTGCGGCAATTCGAATCACCATGGATGATGGTAAGGTTCTATATTCATCCGGGCTATATGACTTTGACCGCGTTGCCGATACTGCGCTAATTCAAATTGAGGGATCGGGCTTCCCATATCTTGAGCTTGCAGATGATTCCACCGTGCAGACCGGCGCGACGGTTTTCGCGCTTGGCAGCCCTCTTGGTTTACAGGCGTCTTTCTCAAGAGGCATCGTCTCTCAGGCTCACCGCGAAGTCGAGGGTATGTCATTTATTCAGCTCGACGCTGCGATCTCCACCGGGAGCAGCGGCGGTGCGCTTTTGGACACCTCTGGGAAAGTCATAGGGATAACAACGGCGACTATGCTTGATGCACAGAATATCAACCTCGCAGTCCCTATAAGGTTTTTCACCTCACTCTGTAGCGAAAGCTACACCCCTTTCCGCGACTTACTTATCGATGCCCCTCATTTCAACGGCTTTTATCCCGCTCCAGATTTTGGTGCACATTTTGGCATAAGGGTGTGGGAAACGAGAGATGAGCTCGGCGGCACTTCGTTTACATTCAGATATGTCGATTTTCCCGGTGATCCGGACGAAATCATTGAGGAATATATGATCATTATTGAGCAGAATCTGTTTGAGCATGTTGGGTATATCACCGTCGGCGGCGTAACATGGCGCAGGTATTATAATTCACAAGCTGATGTGCTGTTGGCAATCAGCCGCGAGGTCATCCGGACTTGGGACACTTTTTCTGTAAATGTCTCGTAGAAACGCATTATTTAAATGTAGGGCTTTTCAACGATACTAGGCAGAAAATAAGATGCCGTAGAATTTGTATAGTTATTTTGAGAATGGAGTATTAATGCTTAGTGTAATTGTTAACACTGTTGCTATCTTGATTGGTGGAGCTGTCGGACTTCTTGTTAAAAAAGGTATTCCTGAGCGGTTTTCGATGGCAATCATGACCGGAATCGGCTTATGCATAATATATATCGGGATTTATGGAGCGCTTCAAGGCAATAATCCAATAGTTCTCATAATATCGATTGTTCTCGGCGTGGTTTGTGGTACCGCATTGAGGATTGATAAGCGTTTAAACTCATTTGGAGATAAGCTTGAACAAAGATTTTCCAAAGGAAAAAGCAAGGGTAAAACGTCGATTTCACAAGGTTTTGTGACTGGTTCTTTGCTGTTTTGCATCGGTGCGATGGCAATCATAGGTTCAATAAATTCCGGTCTTACAGGTGATCATTCGATTATCTTTACTAAATCGACTATCGACCTAATTTCGGCGGCAGTATTGGCTGTCAGTCTCGGCGTTGGCGTATTGTTTTCAGCCGGAGCTGTGTTTGTTTATCAAGGAGCGATCGTACTTTTAGCACAGTTGTTGCGCCCTTTGTTGGAGAGTCCGACGTTGGTAGCCGAAATAAATTCAGCGGGGTCGATTCTCATTGTTGCACTTGGTTTAAATCTCATTGGTGTGACTAAGATAAAGGTTGCAGATTTTTTACCGGCGATTTTCTTCGCACCTCTGGTTTACACGCTTTACTCGCTTCTTGTGGCGTAGCTCCATATATTTAACGTTAATAACCATCCCTATCCTGTAGACAATCAGCCGTGGTTTATACTCCACGGCTGATTGTTTTACGATTGTTTTAAAATTGCTTTACTGCCAAGTTTTGTCCTATCTACGTTTTTTCCTGCCAAACAGAAAGTAAACGACCAAAAGTACGATACATATTACCCCAAGTGGGCTGAATATGAATCGCCAGATCATCCCAGTAATTGCTCCGACTATGCTCAAAACCAGGATAAATACTGATATCACTGCAACAAACGCAAGCAGAACCAGCACGGAAAATGGTAGTCGATTCATTATTACTCCTCCTTATTTGAAAGAATATTCCCCGGTGACACACCACATCAGTCACCAATCTCGCAAACTAAAGTATAGCTTAAACCAGCTTTTTTTGCAAGCGTACACATATCTGCCGAAATAGTAACATTGAGCTACTCATCCTCCTCTGCTCCTGCAAAACCAGCAAAGAGCTCGCTTACCCAATAATTATCCCGCCATCTTTTATAGTTTTCCAACTCCTTATAATTACGGTCGTCTAACCCCATTAAGACGCAGAGTGCTATACCAAAAACCCTGTTGCCCTTTTGCACTTCGGCAACAACGCCATAATTCATTGCATAGTGTACATCCAGCACCTTGACTGTGTCACAGGTGCTCGGACCTTCATAGTCAGGATTAAAAAAAGAACGTCCATCATCATCTTCGACCTCAGCAAAAAACGGAAAAACCAAAGTCTCCGCCAAGTATTCGGGCCAATTTCGCTCCTCGCCTTGAAGGATGACCGTTTCCGTAAAGCGATGAAGCAATCTGAGTATTTTGTCGGACAACACGGAATGTCTGGTCAGGCGGCTATGGACAAAAAGGAAAACTCCGGCAATCGTAACGATTGTCAGAGTTCGCCTTTGGATGTCCTTGGTGACCCGTCCGCGGCTCGAACGCGGGACACCCTGCTTAAAAGGCAGGTGCTCTGCCGACTGAGCTAACGGGTCATTTTTTTACATGTTCTCGTCAAACGTGCCTGAGTAATATAGCATGTAACTTGTGTGCTGTCAAGAAAAATATGCCCATTTCTTTCTGCCATTGCTTGAACGACAAAATTGCAAAAAATACAAGCGCACACATACCTGCTAGTAGTCTAACCTAAACAAAACAGATCCATGATATCCTTTATTGATAGGATATCACAGACCTGTCGGAAAAATGGCATAAAACCTCCGAGCCGAGGCTCTATCACGTTTTGCAATTCTTATGTAACTAATACACGATGGTCTTTGCTGTGTCCATAATAGTGTAAAGTACATCAACTTTCAATAGAAGAAAAAGCCCGCAGAATATATTTGTCTGCCTCATTTAGAATCAAGAGCTTAACGCATATAAGCGAATCAGAGGTTGCAGGTAACCTTGCCGATCATTTTGAAGCAACTTCACTTTGCTGTTCTTGTTTTGGTTCTAAAAATGAGATACTATCAAACAAACCTGACAAGTAGAGCCGTGCACATAACATTATTAGCTATGGCACTGCAACCATCTTGCTTTGTATAGCGGTATCCAGTGAGCCTCGTAGAAATCGTATCCTGTACCATCAATGCCGAAGATGTAATCATAATCCTCTTGCTGGTATACTCGAAAGCCACAATCTATCATCGCCTGTAAATTACCGGGTTCACTGAGCCATTCGTTATCTAAAGGATCACTAAAACTAAACATCGTACCCCACATAGGCAAAAATGATTCGTACTCAGTCTTTGCGAATGGCGTAACTTCTACGATTTCATCACTATCGGAATCCATTAGTTTTACAATGATATTTTGCGGGATACAGTTGAACTCCCTGACCCATTTCTGTGCCGCCGCTTCCATCGCTTTGTTGCCAGGTTGCCTGATTTTTGTATTATAGTGTTGTTTGCTGTTTGTAATCATTTTGAGAATGTCTTGCATTGGAACTCCTGTTGTTAAACTTGTTAATTAAGTTAGTGAAGTTCACTCGTAGTGATTGGTTTTAGCTGTTCCACATGCTCCGTCGCTTATATGCGTCAAACTCTTGATGGAAGAAAAAGCCCGCAGAAAACCTACGGGCTATATAAAGTGCTACGGCATCGGAGTGGTTATAT
>Ga0123352_10000781_pt1 | contig 39760 bp, 34 predicted proteins | sample TergutLab28metaG_FD_89700 | JGI IMG/M metagenome (GOLD analysis project Ga0123352, IMG submission 89700) | Labiotermes labralis P1 segment gut microbial communities from Petit-Saut dam, French Guiana - Lab288 P1 | ecosystem: Host-associated > Arthropoda: Insects > Digestive system > Gut ... | reverse complement strand
CGAGATGGTTATATTGGAACTTATATAGCAGATATGTAATACACAGCAGTGTGAATATGTGAAAGATTGCATATTCATCTGCTGTGTTTTTTTATGCTCTGGGAATTGCTCTGAACAAAATGCGTGGTGCGGGAAACGCTCGTGCTAGGCATAGTGAACGAAGTGAACGCTTCCCGTGCCGTTGCACTCACTGCACCTAATGCGGTGCGGGAAACGCTCGTGTTAGGTACAGTGAACGAAGTGAACGCTTCTCGTGCCGTTGCACTCACTGCACCTAGTGTGACACTGCCGCTTTTTTGCTGTTCTAATGTACTTTTATATCAAAATAGACGAGAAGTTTATGCACACAAAACTCGCCAAATTTTTCCATCAAAAAAAATGTAACACAACTGTAACATTACTCGCGCTCATAGGTTATAATGGGTAAGATCAATCTAAAATGAGAAAGGGGAATAAAAAATGAAGCTGCTTTTCTTCGCAATATTACTATTGCTGACAGTATTGCAAGTACAAGAAGTAGACGCATCCCAACCAATGGACTTTCTAGTATATCGCCACAGCATGACAATTACCGTAAAATGCATGGACGAGGCATTGGTAGAAATGGGCAATATGCCCGGCTTTGAACTATCAAGTAGTATTTCTATAGTACAAGGTCATGGACAGGCGACTCGTAAGGTACTTAACCACGACATTAATGCTACTCTACAGCAACTGCGTCAACTTGGCGAAGTAACCCACTCCGCATCAGAGGCGTCAAACGTATTTACCCGCTGGGCGAGCCTTATAGCAGAAATAAATGTACGTACCCGCGAATACGACCGATTAATGGAGCTGCTACACAACGCAACCACAATGGCACAATTTAACCAAATAGAAACGCGTTTGCGGGAAGTAATAGCCCAACTCGAAAGAATACAAGGGCAATTGAACGCGTTGGAGTTTGAAAGAGGCAGTTCACAAATAGCCATTGTGCTAAATGTGTACATCCCGCAAGAGGAATATGAAGAAGAACCGGAGCCCGAGGCAGAAGAAGAACCGGAAGCATTAGGCCGCCTTGCACGAATAGGAAATGCATTTACTTCTTCTGCCGGAGGAACATTTGTGGCAATGCAAGCAATTTTGATATTACTGGCATACATAAGTTTACCGCTGGTTGCTATAATTGCTATAGCTGTCGCATGCAAGAGATGGCTACCTAAGCGCAAACCGAAAACACGAGTTAAAAAACCTGCATTGGGGGAAGCTGCCGCAGCCTCAACTAATGACGAAAAGCCACAGCCAATAGAAAAGGAAGATTTCCATATCGAGGAGGTTGAGACAGATGAGGAAAATTAGTATTTGTTTGTTGCTTATAATAGTTTTGATATTGGCGGCCTGTGGGCGTAGCGAAGCAGATTTTGCAGAAACGGCACCTAGCATGCCACCAATGCCTAGTGCACCCGCTCCAGAGGCACCTGCACTTGCCACGTTTGATATGGATTTTGTAGAAATGTCTGCGGAAGCAGTATTTGAATCAGAACCAGCCCTAGTCCCGCGAGCGCGGGCAGAAGCAGAAAGTACACAAGCAGTCCAATTTCGATTAGAAATAGACGGAGTACTGGAGAGACAGTATGATACAAGCATAGACGATACCCCACCCCCACTCGAGTACCAAGAACTAGATCTCCCCGACCCCGCACAAGCAACAGACATGTCTGCTCTGCAGCGCATGATAATTCGCTCCGCGGACATGGGTATAAGTACCTACTATTTTGAAGAAACAATAACCGGTATAGAAGGTATCGCAACTCGCCGTGGCGGTTTTATAGAAAACTCCCGCCAATGGATGCAGCCTTCCGCCCACGACGAAACAGTTTTGTTATGGCGTGCAGAATTTGTTCTTCGCGTACCCGTAGGCCTTTTCGATCAAGTAAATCGCGAACTGGTAGCATTGGCGCAAGTGCGGCATTTTAACGCGTCCAGCCAAGACGTGACTATGGAATTTAACAACCTAACCAGCCGTCTGCAAATTCGTGAAGAAGAAAAACGCCGCTTGGAAGTAATGCTGGAAATGGCGACGGACCTAACGGATATCATTCGTTTAGAGTCTCAGCTAACCAGTTTACAGCTTGCTGTGGACGCATACAGCCGTCGCTTAACGGAAATAGATCAGCTGGCAAGTTTCTCTACAATTCGCCTTACTGTGTACGAAACAGTGATAATCCCTGACTCAGAAGATGAAGATGATTACGAGGAAGAGGAAGAAGAGTATTATCCTGTTTATATCGATGGCTTTGGTACACGTTTTCTTGCTGCGTTAAACGCGTCGCTGGATTTCGTCGTTACAGTGCTAACAGGAATAGCTATGTTTTTCGCATGGGTTGGTTTACCTCTTTTGCTGGTAGCCGCGATTGGATTTGTGGTATACTGGATATTGAAAAAACTGGGGTTGTGGAAATGGGGTAATAAATCGGCATCGCAGTCCCATGGATAAAAGATAGATCAGTTCTAAAATTTGTCTTAAAACAATTTCAGTTGGTTACTGTGGGTAACCAGCTGAAATTATTTTTGGTATAGCCCTAATTGCAAGCTAAATACGCAATTAAGACATTCCAATATCAAAGCAAGGAGTCTCCAAAATGAACGCATTAGATATAATAATCCTGTGCATCATAGCCTTATTCGGCTACATAGGATACAGACGCGGTCTGATACGTACTATATACCGTATCGTGTCGTTGTTTATAGCTCTAATAATAGCTCGAATGCTATATCCGTACGTAGCACGCTTGTTGAACCAAACCACGATATTCCCCTCGCTGCAGGAGCGCATTGCCAATATGCTAAACCTCGAGGGCGCCGTAAACCAACACGCCGCCCAACGTAGCGAGGAAATAATAGGCAACCTCCCTCTGCCGGAAATGTTTCAATCTCTGCTGCATTACAATAACCGTCCGGATATGTTTGCGCTTTTACAAGTGTCGACAATAGAAGACTACATAACCAGCTTTTTTGCTAACATGGTTATTAATGGGATAGCCATGTTAATTGTGTTTGTGCTGGTACTGCTGGTACTGTCGTTTGTAGGTGGGTTACTTGACGTGGTTAGTATGCTGCCTGTTATAAGTAGCATAAACCATGCCGGTGGGCTTGTAATAGGGCTTGCCATGGGTATGGCAGTTGCGTGGGTTGGCCTGTTTGCCCTAATGCTGTTTGCCACAGGTGCCAACCCGGATATCCACGACCTGTTGGAAGGGTCTGTTATAACGCAGTGGATGCTGGATAGAACACTGCCGTATTTTACAGAGGTGCAATAATGCAAAAATCTATTAGCCAAAATAAAAAAATTCGGATATTCGCATTATTTAATATAGTGCTTATTGCCTCAATTGTAACGGTTTGGTTTGTTCCCGCGGTGCGGTCTGTACTAGACACGGCAGAAAGTTTGAATTTTTTGGAGACTAGGTACATATTATTAACAAGGACAACTCTTGCGCATGAAAGCAATTTGCAGGAAATAGAATACATGGATCAGACAAGCCGCCTACTTACTTATTGTCAAGTGGCGCCAACGATATCCGATGTTATTAACTTGATAGACGCGTATGATCTGCAAAAGCTAAATTTTTTTATAGATGAAACCATAAAATTTGACACATATGCCTTTGAAGGGTTTATGGAACGTCGCATTTTAATGGAAAGCATGGGTACTGTTGGCGATTCAGTCAGGTTTTTGCAGCAGCTACAAAAAATGCCGATTACTATTACTGATATGACCATTAACTATGGCGAAAATACAAGCATGAATATAGGGTTGCGGATATTGTTTAGTGGTTAAATAAAAAAGCGGCTGAGCCGCATACGAACGTTTTCCGCACCGCATTAGGTGCAGTGAGTGAAACGGCACGGGAAGCGTTCACTTCGTTCACTGTGCCTAATACGAACGCTTCCCGCACCGCATGTTTCGTACAGGGCATTTTCTAAAGCAAAATAAAATTTTGCAAATTAAAGCATAAAATCCTACCTTTTCCTGTGTTGCATAGCGAAAAAAAGGAATACTATAATATAGCTGTATCGCTTTATTTTTCGTTGAGAGAAATAAATATCTGGCACAGCAGCCGCTGCAACGGCTACTTCGGCCGATTTTTAACCGAAGCGGCCATATAAGCACACATGAATGGGGGATAAAATAAAAATGATAACTTTTTTAAAAAGTCCAACCACATTGCCCGAAGTTACCGATATCAGTTGTAATTCCTGCGCTCGCCATATAGAAAAAGACAATAAAGGATATTTTGAAGATTATATTGCCTTAAATAAGCGCTGGGGATATCATTCTCCCTACGACGGGGAGCGTCACACACTCGATATCTGCTCAGACTGCTACCGCGCCTGGGTGTCAGAATTTAAAATGCCACCCCAAGTGGAAGCTTTACAACATGTCTGGGAAGGGTAACCCAGCTTAAATTTAACACAGGTTATAAAAAATGGTCGTATCAATGACATTATTGCAAGCGCGAAATTGCTCGAAACTGGAAAGGTTACCAGCAAAATTACTATTGACAGACCAGTGGAAACATTGTATTATTACCAATAATTTTCGTGTGAAGTAATTTATATGACATAAAGGTTACTACCGCATAGAACAAGAAACGAGAACCTCTACGGGTTCTCGTTTATTTTTGTTGCCGTTTAATCTACTACACGATGAGATATTTATAGTATTTTCCACGTGTTTTGTCCATTATTAAGTTGAAATACTTTCCGAAATTCAGCGGTTTGCGCTATAGCTTGCGAAAGGGTTTTAAAGTAAACCGCTATACTTTAAGGAAAAAATTACAACTATTCCACTACCGAAAAATGCTCTTTCCCTGCTCCACAAAGAGGGCAGACAAAATCCTCAGGTACATCTTCCCACTTTGTACCGGGCGCAACTTCGGCGTCTGGTGCTCCGGATGCTTCGTCATAAGTCCAACCGCATAAGTCACATACATACTTCATCTTATCGCTCCTTATAATTTTAATAATTAACTGCTCTAATTTCAAAGAACGCTTGTGGGTGTATACATGCAGGGCAAATTGCTGGCGCTTCTAGGCTATCATGCAAATGGCCACAGTTGCGGCAAAACCAAACTTCTTTTTGCTGTCTGGCAAATACCTTACCGTCTTTTATATTGTCACGTAAATTGCGATAACGCTCTTCATGAGATTTTTCAATGTCTCCAATCAGTTCAAATTGGGCCGCAAGTTTTGAAAAGCCTTCTGCCTTCGCTTCTTCCGCAAATTCCTTGTACATTTCTGCCCATTCGTAATGTTCTCCTTCTGCGGCATCAAGGAGATTGGTCATAGTGTCCGGAATTTCTCCGCCATGGAGAGCCTTAAACCATAATTTTGCATGTTCCTTTTCGTTGCCGGCTGTTTCTTCAAATATGCCTGCTATTTGCTGATAACCTTCGCTGCGAGCTCGGGCGGCATAGTAGGTATACTTATTACGCGCTTGGCTTTCTCCAGCAAAAGCAGCAAGCAAATTCTTTTCGGTCTTCGTCCCTTTTAGATTTTCCATAATAAAATCCTCCTTATTAAATTTTTCATGCCCATATTGTACCACATGACTGTATTGGAATTCTATCCTTATTTCCTGTTTTTTAGACAAAACTTGTAAGCGGGGCAGACCTGCAAAACATACGGCAATTGCCCGCGCGTTTGACAAGTGAATTCTGCTACAGTATAATAACCGCGAATATGAGCACTACGAAAGTGCATATGTACGTTTATCACACACGTTTATTAAGAAAGATAGCAATATGCAAAAACAATGCCTGAAGGTATTTTGCGTCGCAGAAGTAACGCAACTACTTTTGGCTATTTTTATTTTGGGAGAAAAGCAGGAGGTATGAATGATTAAGCAAGCATTCTTATTAGCTTTATTGATAGTGGCGGTTGCGGCACTTTCCGCTTGCGGGTCAGAAAATGTAATCTCAAGCGAAATGGGAGCCGCGACAAGAATCGTAACTGACGTATGGGGGCGCGAAGTTGAAATTCCCGCAAATGTGGAAACAATCGTTACCTTGGGGCCCGGTGCTACGCGTATCGCAACGTATTTAAATGTTGTAGACAAGATTGTAGGCGCGGAAACACAGACCGCGGGCTTTAATGTGCTGATGGACTTTAACCCCGTTGTGCACGAGCGGTTCTACACCTTGCCTATCGTAGGGCAAGGCGGTGGCTCCGGCGAAAATAACGCCTATGTAGAAAAACTTATCTTGGCTACACCGGATGTAATCCTCGCGGCATTTACAGCCGAAGCCGCGGACGAACTGCAAGCACAATCAAACATCCCTGTCGTTGCTGTCCGCTATATTAGCACGGGTTTGGCAAACGAAACATTTTTTGCCGCAACACGAGTATTTAGCGAGGTTGTAGGAAAGCAAGAGCGAGCCGAAGAGGTGTTGACTTTTATCGAACTGCTTAGGGCGGATTTAAACAGCCGCACTATTGATGTTCCGGACAATGAGAAGCTGCGTGTTTACGCCGGTGCGGTTACATTTGCTGGCCAGCGTGGGTTTGGCGGGACATATTCCAATTTTGGCCCACTAGCTGCTATCAATGCCCTCAATGTAGCGGATACCGCGCTAGAAGCGGGATTTTATGAAGTGGACTTCGAACAAATACTTGTGTGGAACCCAGATGTGATCTTTTTAGACCCCGGCAATATGAGCTTGGTAAATGCCGAATATGAAATTAACCCAGCGTTTTTCAGATCCTTACATGCGGTACAGCAAGGCCGGGTTTATACATTACCTGCGTTTAATTTTTCCGCTACAAATGTGACGTATGCATTAATAAACGCCTACTTTGCCGGAACTATTCTATTTCCATACCAATTTGCCGATGTCGACATTGCCGCAAAATCTGCGGAAATATTGACATTCTTTCTTGGTATAGATACGTTTAATATCATGGCCGAGGGTGGGCTTTTCTTTGGCACAATCACAATAGGGGACTAACGATTTGAAACTATTGAAACAAGACGAATACACAATTTATATCAAACGAAAATGGATAACGCTTCTGGCACTTTGTGCTGTAATGCTTGGTACGGGTTTGTTGTCTTTATCTGTCGGGTCCGCAAGTCTACCATTGTCCGAAATTTTGCGAACTTTGGCGGGTGGCGGCGAAGACGTGAGCCGGACAATTATCTTTCACGTTCGCCTTCCGCGCATTGCTACTGCAATAAGTGTAGGAACCGCGCTTGCGATGGCGGGCTGCATCATGCAAAATGTGCTCCGCAATCCACTGGCATCCGCCTCAACCCTTGGGATAGCGCAAGGGGCGTCCTTTGGGGCGGCGGTTGCTATTGTATATTTTCAGGCCGGGGTACAAACCGGTTTAGTCTCCGGTGCCGCAGTTATGGCCGCAAACCCGTACACTGTTACGCTGTTTGCCTTTGTAGGCGGGATAAGCACCACTGTACTTATTTTGCTCTTATCCTATCGCAGCGGTGCGGTTCCGGCAACGATGATATTGGCCGGTGTTGCTATTGGTGCAATGTTTACAGGCGCAACGGCCTTGGTACAATATTTTGCGGATGATGTGCGAGTTGGCTCAATTGTCTATTGGACATTTGGTAACCTAGGGCGGCCGGGCTGGCGAGAAATTAGGATACTATCCGCTCTCAATCTCGTGGGATTTCTCTATTTTATGTACAACCGCTGGAACTATAACGCAATGGAAAGCGGGTTATATACTGCCAAGAGCCTTGGTGTAAATGTTGATATGCTAGTCCTTGTTAGTATGGTAGTGGCGACTCTGGTTTCTGCCACGGCAATTGCCTTTGTAGGCACAATCGCGTTTATTGGGCTAATTGCGCCACATATCGTACGCAAGTTCGTAGGCAACGACTATCGCTTTCTTATCCCATGCTCGGCATTTATGGGTGGGGCAATTTTGCTTGCCGCGGATATTGCGTCACGCATGATTTTGTCACCCGCGGTACTTCCTATCGGTGCGCTTACTTCTTTCTTTGGCGCGCCGTTGTTCTTGTATATTATTATTAAAAGAGGGAATCTGGCAAAATGATTGAAGTTAAACACATTTCGTATGCATATGGCGGCAAAACTGGAAAGGAAGTCTTACGTGACATCAGCTTTGATATAAAGCCGGGCGAGTGCGTTGGCATTTTAGGCAATAACGGCGCAGGCAAAAGCACGCTAATTACCTGCCTATGTCGGATTCGCACTCCCAAAAGCGGTAGCGTTACTATGGATGGCCAAGATATCTATCAAATGAAGCGGCTGGACACAGCACGACGCATTGCCTATGTGCCACAAAAAAGTGAGATGAGCCAAACAACGGTATTTGATACGGTTTTGCTTGGCCGGAAACCATATATAAGACTGTCGGTTTCAAAAGAAGATATAGACATTTGCGAACGAATGATGGCGCATGTTGGCATATCGGAGTTTGCCTTGCGGTATGTAAACGAACTTTCTGGTGGGGAGCTGCAGAAGGTTATGCTTGCACGGGCACTTGTGCAGCAGCCAAAGTTACTGCTTTTAGACGAGCCAACAAGCAACTTAGACCCAAAAAATCAATACGAAATGCTGGCGTTGGTACGCAATATGGCAAAGGAATCCAACATAAGTGTTTTGATGGTGTTACATGATGTCAATCTTGCGTTGCGATATTGTGATAGATTTTTGTTTTTGAAATCAGGTACAGTGTATAAGTATGGTGACGAGGCAATTGTGACTAGAGAGACCATTGCGGATGTGTATAGTGTTAGCGCAGCTATTGTAGATGTGAATGGTAGGAAAACCTTGGTGGTTGATTAGGGTTGAAATCCCCCATTAACACACTACTTTTTCTTTTTTATCACGAAAATATATACAGCAATCAAAACAAATGAATACCCCAGCGAGTATAAAATAAATACCAAAAAGCCGCGATCTGCAACAAACACACCGCTATCCAAATCATGAAACCGTTCTCCCAAAAAGCTTAATGGCGGCAGCAGGTAGGTTGCGTATCGGATAAACATATTATCTTCAAAAATTATGGCAAAAGGTATGGTTGTAGCAAGAATAGCCAGCACCTGTAGTGGCAATATGTTTTTTTGATTATGAAAGTTTGCGTTAAAGAAAACGCTCATAGAAACACCCATCAAGCTAAACAAAAAATGGATAGCTATTATCGCAAGTACTTCCGAAACCAAAAGGCTTCTTACAAAAAAGCCGAAAACAATCGGATAAAAAATCAAAATTATATAAAAAGGTATCATAATAAGCAAAATAGATACTATTTTTGCGACATGGTAAAGTGTTTCGTTTTTTACATGAAGCCTTGTTATATATTGCTGTGTCCTGTCTTCACAATTTATAAGGCTAGTTCCTATCCAATTAGATAACACAAATATAGCTACTGCCCCAAGATGGTACTGCCCCCAAATTGGTATTGGTGTTTGCGAATGAATGGAAAAATGAAACACGATAAAACCCAAACAAGGTGCGATAAACTTTAATGATTTTGCGTAATAGCTGAGATTATACCAAATCAATGACCCTATCATTTTTACCTCCATGGGTTAAGCGCGAATACTTGCATTCCACGGCATTCTAATTTGTAATATCATTGTCATTTCAGGTTAAGCGGCCATAACGTTAAACCTTAACGATAGGGGCAGGTCTTGTGTCTGCCCGAAGTTAAGCGAAATATTACAAATTAGAATTCCGTGCTTGCATTCGCATTTGCTCCTAAAATATTAAGAGTGAAGTGGTTTGCTTCACACTTTGTCACCACCAAATATTGTAGCATGTTTTGGGTTTACAGAGTAAATCTCACAACCGTTAGAAAGAAGCACTTCTAGTACTTCCGCAAGCTTGTTTTTTTCTATCAAAGCCTCGCAATATCCATCAGCTTTGATACTGTAATTTGCAAATAAGTTCATACGCTTGATAATATCGCTATTATCAAGAAATTTAACATAATACTGGTCTATAAATCCATTACTGATATTACACTCATTTTGGGCAAAAAGGTATATGCTATCTGTAATCCTTTGCGCCAGTTTCTTTTCATGGCAAGCTAGTACAATAGCTACTCCATCAGATACTAATTTGTGAATCAACTCCAAAAAATTATCCTCTGAATTTTCATCAAGCCCTGCAAAAGGTTCATCAAGTATAAGCAGATCCGGCTTGGTAATGAGAGATTGCAGAATATTTACCTTCTGTATCGTCCCTTTTGAACATTTGCTGATTTTCGTTTTCCTAAAATTCATTGGCATATTTAAAATGTTAAAATATTCATTGATATAATCGTTAATGTCCCCTGCCGAAATCCCTTGGATTTTCCCCATATGCATAAGATAGTTTTCTATGCTGAAAGAAAGCTTAGGAAAGCGGTCTGGTACATACGAAATTTTGATATTAGGGCGATAGTTTATTTTGCCTTCTGTGCATGGCAATATTCCTGCTATTATTTTAAGTAAGGTGCTTTTGCCGCATCCGTTTTCGCCCATTATTACAATAGGAACATTTTGCTTTACAGTCATACTTACTTTATGAAAAATTACTCTGCCGGAATATGATTTTCCAAGATTATCTATTTTAACAATCTCCTGCATTTGATTCACCTCGAAGATTACACGTACCGCACCATAAGTCATGTGCTAAATGGTGCGGCATGTGGTGTTATATTAACCTAAACTACTATATTATACCCAGAATCATAACTAAAATTGAAATTGCTGGCATTAGGAAGCATAGCCATATATAGTTTGGCTTGTTTTCTTTTATTGCACGATTGCGAATAACAAATGTAATGATTATATGGACGATTACAAGTAAAATTGGAACCACAAGGGCTGCCACTACTCTTGGCAAAAATAGCGGGCTTGGCATAACATTAACTTGCATTTGCTCGGGCAAATTGTGCCATGTAATTATGTTTACTACCAGAGGTAGCAAACTAACTATTGTTGATACCGCCTGGATTTTAGTGAAAAATGATGTGTTCATATAAATTCCTCCATTATAATTTAGATGCTTACGTTGTTAAAAAACGGTCTAATTTCTTCAATTAGTACACGGTTAAACTCAGCAGTGTTTTCGTGCATTGGTGCATGACCGGCATTTGGTATAGAAAAAAATGATTTGAATGGGGCATAGATTTCTTCGAAAAATTCTTTTGCAAGCTGGTAAGAGGTTTGCCGGTCTAATTCCCCCATGATATAAAACACAGGGACTTCATAAACTATTCCAAAGTTGCGGATGTCAAAATTTTCATCAAACATAAACTCAAGCAACGGCATTTGATATCGAAGCCTATCTGCTCCTGATGTTAAAAAATTTATCCGTTCTCCCAGAGTGTAGTAAGGTGAGGTCATGATAAGCTGCGCAAACTGGAAAAGGTCTGCCGAAAAACCATGCCGTTGAGATAAAATTTGCAAGTTGGTTATATAGCTTACCCATTCTTCGCCAAACTTACCCTGAGGGGGGTGCCCGAGTGCTTCTACAGCAGCAATATGCCGGCTATCACCACTTGCTTGCGCAGCTTCTAAAAGTGCTTCAAATGATAGCCTCTTGTTTTCGCGAGAGTTAACATTTTGCCCAATTGCTATATACGCACTTACATATTGCGGATAAGCCTGTACAAAAGCAGTGCCTAAAACCGACCCCCAGCTGTAGCCAACAATTATTACTTGCTCTACAGCCAGCTTATTTTTGATAAACTGCACCACTTCGTAAGTATCAACTAAAACGCGTTCAAAAGTCAGAGTTTCAAGTACTTCTGCGGGATTGTTTAAAAGATATGTCTTGCCTGCGTTGCGTTGGTCCCAGTGAACAATTGTAAAATAATGCTCGAGCTCAAACTGAAAATCGTGTAAAAGCGGTATAGAGGGGGAACCGGGGCCGCCATGTAAGAACAGTATAGCTGGGTTTCCAATATCTTGCCCTCTAAAATGTAGGGTTTGTGAGATTCCGCCTATTTCAACCACTTCCATCGAATCAATGCCGTATGGGTTATCAATTCGATGTGCAGAACGTAATATAGCCGGGTAAATCATAGTTAGCGAAGTAATTACAATAATTACAACGGCTATGGCTCCTGCAGTTGCTATGCCTATAAATTTTAGCACCTTTAGCTTTTTGCTTTTTTGCGGTAGTATGGTTTCTTCTTTGCTCACGCTTTCATCTCCTATTCGTCATGTTTACGCAAAAACTGTGAAAACGGCTTTTGCTGTCTGATATGTTTAAGCCAGCGAAGTGTAGTATGAGCATTTTGAAGCCCATAATATAATGTGGATATACCAAAATAATCTTTATCGCTTATGCCTTCGTCCGGGAGCGTACTTGCAATATTTTGCAACTGCTGCAACCCTTGCTCAACGATAATCTCATATCCCTGCAGCCGTTTGTCTCTTATTTCTTTTGGCAACTCGCCGTAAAAAAAGAGTTTAGCTAATTGAAGCTCGAGACTCATGCTGGGGTCAATTGGTGATGAAAGCCATTCTAGGAATGCCTGTTTGCCAAGTTCGGTTACTTTGTAATACTTTTTCAGCCTTTTCCCTTGCGTTTGTTCGCTCATAGTTAAATAGCCTTTTTCTGTGAGCTTGGTTAATGCCGGATACAGTCTTCCGTAATTAATCTTGTAAAAGTTTCCTATGCTGTTGTCCACTTCCTTTTTAATGTCATATCCCGTTAATTCTTTTTCAATAACCATGCCCATGATAATGTACTCAAGCATTGTTTCACCTCCTACGATATATCCAATGTATATATTATAGCGAAGATATTTGTAGTTGGCAATAGGCAAAATAAAACAGTGATACTTCTCCTTGGTGGTGGGGCGTTAACTTCCCTTATCTACGCCTCTTCTCGTAAGGTAACGCTTACGTTCAGGGTTTTATCCTTCCCCCAAAAGCAGTAAAAAATCACCTGTTGACACAAAATTTCTCCAAGTGTACTATAATACAGTATTTTAACCTTGTAACGGATACGCTTGCTACCAGTTATAAAGTTAGATACTTTCCGAAATTCCGCGGTTTATAGCTTGCGAAAAGGGTTTTAGAGCTAAATCGCTATAAAATAAGGAGCGTGAAAGCAGATGTTAAAACGCATTTTGGCAGTAATACTAATGACGCTTATAACCATTACATTGGGGACAGCGGTTTTTGCACAAGAAGGCACACAGGGGAGTATTGTAAGCAGCAACCCGCCATTATATATTGTAAATGCAGTCGGTCAACCTGCACAGCGGCATATAGCGTGGACATTTTATACATATATAGAGCCAAACTTCCTCCACAGGCCAGCAGAGCAGTTTACACCGCAGCATGTGACCCAGCTATGCGGCAACTCTTACGGCTGGATTCGAATACAAACGCCGGAAGGCGAGAGATGGACATACATAAGCGGGCGTTCCGAAACTCTTGCGCGTACAAAAAATTTGTACAGCGATAGGGGTGCCACAACACCGGAAAGCTCGGTTGGTGCGCAAACCGTAACAGTGCTGCAGCAGGACGGTAACTGGATACAAATAAACACATGGCTTGGCCCCAAATGGGTAAACCTTGCGGCACCGCCGTCTACAGCTCATTTTGACGCAATGTTACGGCGTTTTGGCAATAATATTGCCGTTTATTTCGAAAACCTTGAAACCGGATTCGTATATACGCACAATGCAAACAGAACGTTCTTTGGCGCGAGTGTGTCAAAGGCGGTTTACGCGCTGTATATATATGAAAAAGCAGAGCGCGGCGAAGTGGATCTTAACAGCACGATAACCTTCACAAACGCGGATTTTGTTGGTGGTAGCGGCGTTATACGGCATAGATACTCTGTGGGCAGGACTTTTACCCTGCGTGAAATTTTGGGGCTTAACTTATACGAGAGCGACAATATTGCAACGCTAATGCTACGGCGCGTTCATGGTATTGCGGGTTATAGGCAATTTGTTGCGGAACTTGGTGGTAACACGGCCTTTATCGGTGACAGAATAATGAACGGCAACTTAAACGCGAACGAAGCAGGGCGTTTTGCACGCGCTATCTTCAATTATATAGAATCCGGCGGCAGGTATAGCGAGGAATTTAGAGGGCATTTGTTAAATAATCAGTTCCCGTTTATAGTGTCGGACTATCCTGTGGCAAGCAAAACCGGCTGGACCGCACCAAGTGCATGGCATGATATGGCTATCGTATACGCGCCATCGCCATATATTTTGGTAATCCTATCTGCGCGAGATGGCTGGCGCGACCAGGATTTTAGAGACTTTGAGGAAATATCCATGGCGTTTCAGCAGTTTAATAACGAGTGGTTTGTTTCTCAGTGATGAGATGGTTTGTAATATGATAAACTTGGATTACGCTTCCCACACCCCGGTTGACCCGCGGGTGTTGTTGGCGTTTAACCTCGCAGAGCAGGAATTTGCGGGCAATGTAATGGCGGCGCATTGTGCCGGGCGAGCGGCACGGGCGGAAATGGAACGAGTGACCGTAGGTATTGCAAGTTTACTGGATGTGCGGCCGGAAGAGATTATTTTTACATCGGGCGCAAGCGAAGCCAATAACTTGGCGATAAAGGGAGTACTAAGCGCATATTCCCATGTGGGGCGGCATGTGTTGTCGACATGTCTCGAACACCCATCTGTAAGCGGTACGCTTTCGGCGGTGGGCTGTGAAGTTGAGTTGTTGAAAATACTACCCGATGGGACAGTAGACTTGACGCATTTAAAAAATGCTATGCGGCGTGATACGGTGTTGGTATGTGTTAGTGCTGTGGACAGCGAACTGGGTGTGATACAGCCAATAGAAAAAATTGCGGAAATTTTAACAGAGTTTCCGCAGTGCCACCTGCATGTAGATGCGGCGCAGGCTGTTGGAAAAATTCCGTTTGAATTTGGCTTCCCGCAATCTAGGGCTCCATCTACTATATCCCTCTCGCCTCACAAATTCCATGGTTTATGCGGCGTGGGGGTGTTGGTAAAACGGCATGACGTGGTATTGCAACCACAAATCCACGGTGGGACAAGCACAACAATATATCGCAGCGGTACGCCCGCATTATCTCTTGCTGTGTCTGCGTATACCGCGTTAGAACTTGCGGTTACTGAAATGCATGACCGGTTTGCAAAGGTAGCAGCAATACGCGACTATACAAAGGCCAAACTGGCGGGGCTTTCTGAGAGTAGCGCCCTTTACATTAACACTCCGCCACAAAATGCCTCTCCTTACATATTAAACATAGGCGTCACGGGCATAAAAGGTACAGATTTTCAAGCTGCCCTCGACAACCATGGTATTTGTGTATCAGTTAAATCGGCTTGTTCCACCGACCGTGCACCGTCCCGCCCGGTTTTTGCTATATCCCGTGACAAAAAGCGCGCTACGTCTTCTTGGCGAATCAGCTTTAGTCACCTAACTACCACAACGGAAATAGATCGTTTTATAGACGCGTTTGTAAAAATATGCGGAATCTAAAAAGGAGTCTCAAATGAAAAAACAACTAACCCCACTCCAACTGACAGAGCGCAGCATCCACAAAAAATTCCGCAAATCCATATGGAAGCCTTTTGTCGCAGGTATACAAAAATACGACCTGATACAGCCTGGCGATAGCATTGCCGTATGCATTTCCGGTGGCAAAGACTCCATGCTGCTTGCAAAACTTATGCAAGCTCTACACAGCTATTCCGACTTTCCGTTTGATGTCAAATATATAGTAATGAACCCCGGCTACAACGAGATAAACCTGCAAAAAGTAATCTCCAACGCCGCAAGGCTCGCAATCCCAATAGAAATTTTTAATTCCAATATTTTTGATGTGGTAACGGAAACGGACCGTTCCCCCTGCTACCTTTGTGCCAGAATGCGCAGAGGTTTTTTGTATGCGCACGCGCAAAAAGCGGGTTGTAATAAAATAGCGTTGGGCCACCACTTTAATGATGTGGTGGAAACAACGCTAATGGCAATGCTATTTGGAGCACAAATACAAACTATGATGCCCAAAGTACGAAGTAAAAACTTTGACGGCCTGGAACTAATTCGTCCGATGTACTGCGTGCATGAAGAGGCGATTCTGTCATGGAAAGAATACAATAAGCTGGAATTTATCCAATGCGCCTGCCCACTGTCGGAAAGCTGCAATGTATATGACGCCAGCGGCGGCACATCCAAGCGCGCAGAGGTTAAGGCACTGTTAAAAAAATTAAAGCATGAAAACAAGGATGTAGAAAAAAGCATATTCCAGAGTATCCATTCGGTAAACCTTGATACAGTAATAGGCTACAAGCTGGACGATATAGAGCATAGTTTTTTGGAGCGATATTAGAGGAGACAAAAGCCAGAGCAAAGGTTGACGCAGTACAAAAGGAAGTGTTGCTTTTGTAGCAAAATTCAACTTACATAACCGCCGTTTTTATCGCTCCATATACCCCTACTCCAAAACAATATCCGCTCCAAGCCGCCGCAAGTCCTTCTCTATCTGCGCATATCCACGTTGAATATGATGCGCGCCCTGCACAACAGTTTCTCCTTTAGCGGCCAATGCAGCCAATATTAACGCCGCGCCACAGCGCAAATCATGTGCCATTACAACCTCGCCCGCCAGCGACTCTATGCCGCGAATTGTAAATTCGCGCTCGTTATCCGACACTTGTATATCCGCTCCCATATGGTTTAGCTCTGCCGCATGGGCGTGGCGGTTTTCGAAAATAGTCTCGACCACGCAACTGGTACCGTCCGCTATAGACAGTGCGGCTACAAACTGCGCCTGCATATCTGTAGGAAAACCAGGGTGCACTTCTGTAACCAGACGCGGCAAGGCTTTTAAACGCGTGGGAGCCGCCAACATTACACAGTGCTTGCCGCTATGCACGATACAGCCCATTTCTCGCAGCTTTGCGATAACCGGCGCAAGGTCAGGCGGGTGTATGTTTTTTAGGGTGATACAGCCGCCGGTCATGGCTGCCGCAACCAGATATGTCCCTGCCACAATACGGTCGGGCATAATGGAGTGAGGCGGCCCTTTTTGTAATGTGCGAACCCCGGTTATAGTAATTTCTCCCGTACCCGCGCCTTCAATTTGCGCACCCATTTCCGTTAGAAACTTTGCGAGGTCAATAATCTCCGGCTCGCGGGCGGCGTTTCGTATTACGGTTGTACCATTTGCGCGTACTGCTGCCAGCATCAAATTCTCCGTGGCACCTACACTTGCGATATGCAGGTGGATATCGGCCCCGCGCAATTCGTTCGCCTCGCAATACAGCTTATCGTCTTGAATGCAAATGCGTGCACCCATTTTTTGCAACCCAAAAATATGCAGGTCTATAGCACGCTGTCCAAGCTCGCATCCGCCGGGCATGGCAATATTAACCTTGCCCGCACGCCCAAGCATTGCCCCCATAAACAATATGGACGACCGCATTTTGCAAACGATATCATCGGGTATCTCAGGCGACAATTCTCCTGAGGAATCCACCTTCAGTACAGTACCATCAAGCTCCACCTTGCAGCCGATACGCCGCAGTATTTCTATAGACGCAAAAGTATCTGCAATAGGTGGACAATTGTGAATTATGTTTTCGCTTTCGTTCAAGCATACAGCGGCAAGTATGGGCAGCACGGCATTTTTTGCCCCACCCACACAAAGTTCACCCGCTATCCGATTTCCCCCACGGACACGGTATTGACGCATAGCCCTCACATCTCCCAACGTTATAAGGCATGTGCCAGTATATGCCCAAGCATGGAAATGGTGAAAGCTTGCCAGTGTAATCGTATAAAAGCCATGGGGCAGCCTTGCCTAAGCATAATTAAAAAATGCCTAGCGAGACCGCCCCAAATCTTTACTTTGCTTATAGTCATATATCACTGAAACAGTGCGCTATAACTTGCAAATTTTCCGCAATACTGCGTCACTAAAAACCTTGCGCACTATCCAGTGCGCGGCGCGGAAAACGTTCGCATTAGACACAGTGAACGAAGTGAACGTTTCCCGTGTCGCTACGCTCACTGCGCCTAATGCGGCGGCTTCTAGCTCCTTGTCTTGCAAAAAATTTCCTGCGTTATAGCGTACTGTTTCAGCGGCATATGACTATACAAGCTTGCAGGTGTAGAATACGGCCGTTCCAGAATACTCCAGTTACGCCTCGGAATAAGCGCAATCCAGTGTTCATAAACATCACCCGGCTTTATCTCAAAGGTGTAAGAGTTAGACGCGGCCTGGATATATAGATAGTACCATGCGCCAATATCCATGTTATCCGGCCAAGTGATCATATCCGGCAGCAGGTCTGCCGCGGATTGCGGCAAGCGGCCAAAAACTCGATTGATAACAGCTACTGTTTCTGCCCGGGTAACTGGGTAGTCTGGATAAAACTTGCCGCCCTGTCCATTATAACCTTGCACCCAATTATACATAGCCGCCATATTAATATATGCATTTGCCCAGTGTCCATGGATGTCGCTAAACAAATCTTCTTCCACATCAGGAATTTGGGCTATATTCATAAACCGCGCTGCGGCCGCGGCCAGTTCTGCCCGTGTGATGGACTTGGTTGGCGCAAATGTGCTTTCTTGCCTACCTCTAAAAATGCCGAACTGTGTGGTGGTAGAAATTGCGTTGTTAAACCAGTTTTCGATTGCTACATCAGAGTATGGGTTTGTCTGACTCCAGTTTGCCTTGCGCACATCATCGCTCATTAAGCGGAAGAAGATTGTCGCAACCTCGGCCCGTGTGATTTTAGTATTTGGATGAATACGCCCCTCTGTACCAATTAGATACGCATGTCGGTAAGGCTGCGTTGACGGCAGCGACGGTAGCGCAAGCTCGGGTAGGGTTGAAAGGTCTTGGGAAGGTGGTGTAGGCGTTGGAGAATGCTGCGGAGGCCTTGAGTTGGATGGTGAAGACTCTGGAGAATATGGCGCATATACCCATTGCGCGTATAGATTAACGTTTGAGCTGACTATAATTGCATCACCTGCCGTGTAAGACGTGCCACTACCATTAGCCTCTGTATTCCAATTTACAAAATTATAGCCTGCACGGCTAATTCCCGCCGCGGTATTACTTAGTACTGTATGCGTAGTGTTTCTGAGGCTCACATTCGTACGGGTACCGGTACCGCCATTTGCAAAATAGCGCACAAGGTATTGGGATAGAGAAGGCTGTAATGCCGGAGTCCACTGCGCGTATAGATTAACGTTTGAAGTAATTGTGATTGTGTCACCCGCGACATAAGACGTACCGCTACCATCGGCTTCTGTATTCCAACCTGCAAAAATATGGCTTGTGCGGTTAACGCCCGTTTCGGTATCACTTAGTACTGTATACTCTGTATTTTCGGTACTCATATCCGCATGAGTTCCTGTGCCGCCATTTGCAAAATAACGCACAAAGTAGGCGGGCGTTTCACCCATATAATTGATGTCAAAATTATTAATGGGATTCCAATAAGCGCCTGCCACTTGGATGCTGCTGGACGCATATTGAATATTTGGATAGGTTACTCCGGTATTGGGCGGCGGTTCATAAGCCGCCGAGGCACTGTTGCCGCTAAACACAACCGTATTTGCAGTGGTGATATTTTGGTAGTCTGCGGCGATTAGGTTGCTATAGTCACCAACATCCATTGTATAAATACCACCGCCACTTTGCGCGTTGTTATTGGTGATGGAGCTTGAACCTGTTACATCTAGAGATGCGCTGTCAACAACATAAGTGCCGCCGCCAAAGTCCGCAGTGTTGCCACTTATTATTGCGTTGCTTATTACAAATGGGGCACCTTGCTCCACATAAATGCCACCGCCGAGTTCTGCTGTATTGCCGCTTACTTCGCCGCCGTATATTGCGGATATATTAGGCAGCCAGAAAAATTCGTCTTTGATGCCGCCGCCAAGCTCTGCTGTATTGTTTGTAATTTTGCCATCGTACATGACAATTTTGCCGCCGTGGGTAGCAACCCCACCACCCCAGATGCCGTGGTTGCCGCTAATTTCGCCGTTATGCATATCAAAAATACCATCTGAGTCGAGAATGATACCGCCGCCATATCCATACTCCACAGTATTGTTGTTAATTTTGCCATCCCACATGTCAAATTTTGCAGATAGCAAATACACGCCTCCCCCATGATTGGTGGCTGAGTTATCAGATATTTCGCCGCCATGCATGATAAGGCTCCCATGGATAGAAGTCCATTCGCCAGCAACAAACATACCACCGCCATTGTTGGCATCGTTTCCGTTAATTGTTCCGTTGTGAATTTCAATGCTACTATGGCTGGCAAGAATTCCACCGCCGTCTCCGGCGTTGTTGCCGCTAATGTTCCCGTGGTACATTTCAAAACTACCATGGTCTACAAAGACTCCGCCGCCCATTTCGGCATTGTTTCCACTAATGGTTCCGCCGCGCATTTCAAAAGTACTCTCCTGTACCGACACACCTCCGGCATAGGACATTCCAGCATGAGCAAGATTAGAATTCCCGCTTATTTCACCATCATACATGACAAAGTTGCTGGACCAAAGAAATACCCCACTACCATTTTCGGCGCCGTTTCCGCTAATTACTCCATCATGCATTTCAAAGCTACCGGAGCTGATACATACTCCGCCGCCTACACTACCGTTATCGGTAAAATTTCCATGGATTTCGCCACCATGCATTGTAAAATTTCCATCTGACACAAAAACTCCCGCACCGTGCGATGAAACAGTATTTCCCCTAATCTCGCCACCATACATCGTAAATTGGCCGCCGTATATCGCGACACCACCTGCTGCTGAAAGGCCGCTGTTTTCGTAAATCGTACCGCTATACATAACGAAATTACCGTCCATGACGCATACTCCCGCGCCGTTACTGTGATCAAAACCGCTGATACTACCGTCAGCTAACACCAGTTCCGCATCGTCATTGACAAAAATGCCGCGAAGATCTGCAGCACCTGCGGGCGCTTCTATGCGTACACCGTCAATTGTTAAGCTGGCGTTAGACCCAACTGTTATAAAATTCCCGCCTATAATGTTTGTCCTGCTTAAGACAAAATCTCCCTCTAGTGTAATATTAGCACCTGCAGGTATATATAGATTGCTTCCGCTGATATAAATATCTGCCCCTAGAATAATAACTGTAATACCGGCATCGATTGCCGTAACAAGTTCCGTTTCGTCCATAACAATTACAAACGAAGCGGGGGAAATAAGCTGCATTGTGTTTTTCTCTAACTCCTCTGGCGGAGTTTCCGCAGAGTTATCTTCGTCCGTTTCTATATCAGGTGCAGTTTCTGCGGGGTCGTCTTCGTCTGCAGCTTCGTCGGTTTCGTTTGTTTCTATGTCAGGCAGGGCTTCTGCGGGGTTATTTTCGTCCTCTACTTCATCGATTTCATTTGCTTCTATTGATGTAACAATATCGTCTATAGTCTGTGCAGGTATACCGTTTGATGTTGGGCCTATTATCATACAAATGACCAGTAGTACACTGATACCGCATCTTAATCCTAAGTTTAGCTTTCTTTTTTTATCGGCTGCCAAGCTCACCTGTAACGCCTCCTTATTAAATGGCCAATTGCGTTTTTAAACACATGGTAATACATAGTAGTGTTCCATAACTAAGTAGAAAAATTCGTTACATAACGTTATGATTTATCTTGGAAAATTTGTGCGTACCTCTTGAAATATGATCTCTGCCAATGTATAATCAAAATATCAGGCGAATCCACTTTATAGCGGTTTAACTTTAAAACTCGTTCGCAAGTTATAGCGCAAACCGCTGAATTTCGGGAAGTATCTTAACTTAATAATGGACAAAAGGCGTCCATTATTAAGTATAAAATACTGTAGCATAAAGTGAAAAGGCCATGCAGGTGCATTTATGATGCCTGCATGGTCTTTTTTAATAATCTTGAGGAGGAAACAATATGCGACTAACAGGCACATCTGCCGTGGGAGTACGGCTGCCAATAATAAGCCCCGGAGACGATTTGGTAAACATTGTTGCAGACCATGTTGCAAATGTTGCGGCAGCGGAAGGCAAACCCTTGCAAGACGGAGACATAATTGGAGTTACCGAAGCAATTGTAGCAAAGGCCGAGGGCAATTTTGCCAAGGTGTCTGACATTGCGGAAGATATCCGCGCAAAATTTGGGGCGGACGCGGAGCTTGGACTGGTTTTTCCTATGTTGTCGCGCAATAGGTTTTTTAGCGTACTGCGGGGCATTGCTCAGGGGGTGCGGAAGCTGCATGTACTGCTTTCGTATCCGTATGACGAGGTTGGTAATCCCATAATGGACATCGATAAGCTGGACTATGTGCAGGATAAGCTGGATGGCAAACTTGCCACGGCAGAAGAATTTGCGGCAGCCTGCGGCGGGGTATATAAGCACAATTTTACCGGAGTAGATTATATAGACCTGTACAAGAGTGCGGGCGATAATATAAGCATCTATTTTTCCAATGACCCGCGAGATATTTTAAAATTTTCCGGCAATGTTTTGGTAGGAGAAATTCACGCAAGAAATCGCACAAAGGAGCGGCTGCTGCGTGCTGGGGCTGCGCGGGTGTTTACGCTGTCGGATATTTTAAGCAAGAGTGTAAACGGCAGCGGGTTTAACAGCGCGTATGGCGTGCTGGGCAGTAACCTGTCCACCGGGGATATGCTAAAACTTTTCCCCAACAATGCCGCGGAATTTGTAGCCAACCTTCAAGCGAGTTTGAAAGAAAAAACAAACGCCGCCCCCGAGGTATTGGTATACGGAGACGGTGCGTTTAAGGACCCGGTGTGCGGTATATGGGAACTTGCAGACCCGGTAGTGTCGCCAGGGTACTCTAAGCGGCTTGGCCAACAGCCGTTTGAGATAAAGCTCAAGCTTGTGGCGGACAATGCGCTGCGGGGCGAGGCTCGGACGGAGGCTGTTATGGCGGCTATAAAGGAGAAACGTGATAACCCTGATGCGTATAGAGAAGGGACAACTCCCCGTGTGTATGCGGATTTGGTGGGTAGCTTATGTGACTTAATGGGCGGCAGTGGCGACAAAGGTACGCCTGTGATATTGATCCGTGGGTATTTTGATGATTATGCTACCGGGTAATGGGTTAAGGGAGTGCAAGGCGCTGTAATAGATCATTAAGGTAAGGGAAATAACCACCCCGGCACTTCGTGCCACCCCTCCAAGGCGGGGAATAAAACCGGCAAGATATGCAAATTCCCCACCTTGGAGGGGTGGCGCGAATGCGCCGGGGCGGTTATGGTTTGCGAATTTGTTTAATTTAATAGCATTGTGCAAGGAGATCATTAAGCTAAAAGAAATAACCACCCCGGCACTTCGTGCCACCCCTCCAAGGCGGGGAATAAAAACCGGCAAGCATATGCAAATTCCCCACCTTGGAGGGGTGGCGCGAATGCGCCGGGGCGGTTATGGTTTGCGAATTTGTTTAATTTAATAGCATTGTGCAAGGAGACCATTAAGGTAAAAGAAATAACCACCCCGGCACTTCGTGCCACCCCTCCAAGGCGGGGAATAAAACCGGCAAGCATATGCAAATTCCCCACCTTGGATGGGTGGCGCGAATGCGCCGGGGCGGTTATGGTTTGCGAATTTGTTTAATTCAATAGCATTGTGCAGGGAGATCATTAAGCTAAAAGAAATAACCACCCCGGCACTTCGTGCCACGGCAGATTGTCAATTCAAGTGCAACAGCAAGAAATAAACTCAATAGGAGAAAGCCAACCAAGGCATTTCCTGGGTCGGTTATTAATAAGAGAAACCACCCGCTCCAAATAAGAGTCAGAAACATTGAGGAAATCAGTGCCTTTAGGAAAAAAGAATCGAATAAGGCCATTGATGTTCTCGTTTGATCCCCGCTGCCAAGGCGAGTGCGGATCAGCAAAGTAAATTGTGGTGTTATGGTTTTTCTCAATCTGACGGAAATTTGCAAACTCAGAACCATTATCCAAGGTGATGCTTTTAGGTTTCAAGTCGCCTAAAGCTTTGCCAAAGGCTTCTTCTATAACCGTACACACTCTTGTTTTTGACAAAGCGGCATAAAGCAAGCGAGACTTACGGTCTACCAAGGTAACCAGGCAACCCTTTGCAATGCCGCCATAAACCGTATCACCCTCCAGATCGCCCAAGCGTTGACGTTGCTCTATTTCTATCGGCCGATCGTGAATAGTATGGGTAGGATGAATTTTGTAACCACGAGCATTTTTTCGCTTTCCTCGCCGTCGTAATATTGTACTTTTTGAAAAGCCCGGCAATTGCTTCTTTTGAATGCTTCGATAGATTGTCGAATGAGCGAGGGGGACATTTGGATACTCCATTTTCCAGCGTTGGCTAATGATTTCTGGAGACCAATAATTCTTTAACCCTGTAATTACAAAGTTTAAAGCTGTTTTGTCTGCCAATCTTGGTTTGCGCCTACTCTTTTTACGTCTCACTTTATACAGTATCTGTGCACGCCATGGGTGATAGGTTCCGTCTTTATTCTTGTTTCTTGCTACTTCTCGGCTGATACTTGATTTGCTTTTGCCCAGCACTTCTGCAATTTTTCCCATGCTTTTTCCTTCTTTAAGCATTTGGGATAGACCTATCCGGTCTTTGTGTGTAAAATGTTGATATGACTGCATTGCAACCTCCGTGTTGTTGGGATTGTGGTGATATCAATTTACACCTTGGTTGCTTTGCAGTCTATTCTTTTTTGCTTTGTTGCACTTGATATTATAATCTACCCACCCCTCCAAGGCGGGGAATAAAACCGGCAAGCATATGCAAATTCCCCACCTTGGAGGGGTGGCGCGAATGCGCCGGGGCGGTTATGGTTTGCGAATTTGTTTAATTTAATAGCATTGTACAAGGCGCGGTAATTTTTCTGCAATACAAGGATTGATTAGCAAAAAGCCCCGCCATTCCAAACTTGACCCGGGATCCAGCCATTATAATAAGGTGGCTAGATTCCGCATCAAGTCCGGAATGGCGGGGCTTTAGTGTATTCCGCAGCCGTCAGCCGGTGCGGCTTTTATATGCCATAAACGATTGTGCCTGGTCGATTATGTACTCCTTATCGAGGTCGTCCATCTTTTGCATTATCATTGCCATCTTGCGCGCGTATACGTCGGTTTCCATAGGGTAGGAATTTTTGTTGGGGTCGCCGTAAAAATATGAGATGCCCACATCAAGGATTCTCGCAATTTTGAACATGCGCTGGGTACCGGCTCCGCCTATTCCGTTTTCTAGTTTGATAACGTTGTTACGCTCTATCTCTAGTGCGTCTGCCAAGTCGTCTATGGAAAGTTTTAGTTCCTGTCTTCTTGTTCTTATACGCAAGCCAATTAGCACGCTGAGTTGCTCGGTGGTTAAATACTCTCTGAAATGAAATAAATAATCCATAACCTCGTCTTGCGATCTTTTTAACCACACTAACTCTTTTTCTTTTTTAAGTTGAACTAGCCCTTTACAGATTGCATTATAGTCACCGTCAAACAGTGCTTGACGAATATCAAGAACAGTTCGAATCGCAAAGTGCTTTTTTTCGGTACATTTATCCCTAGCCAGTTTTAAATGATGCTTAAACGCTTTTTTTATTTCAGCCAATTCATTTCCCTGCTCGCCAGGATTGATATCGATATATCTAGCACGTAGTAGACGCAGAGTCAAATTAAGGCTAAACGCAGCTTTGATTTTCCATGCAAAAGAGTTACCTTCTTGCTCGAGATCGCTCAAGACTTCAAATGCCTCTTGAGCAAGTTCCAAGGATTTTTTATAGCATTTAGTAAATCCAATGAATGTGCATAGTATATCAAGTTCAATTTCACCCCATTTTGACATGCTTTCAAGTTGTTCAATAGCCGGTGCCGCCATATCACAACATTTCTCAAAGTCTGGGGTTAACAGATTATACTGGCGCGTTTGAAAAGAAACCAGTATAAGGTTTAGCTGGCTGTCGAACTCATTTTCTTCAAGGTATGCTTTCAGCCTGTTTATGTACTCCGGCCATTTTTCAAGATCTGCTACTCTAAGTGCTAGACGGTCCTTAATCAGTATTTCTTTAGTGTCAATGGTTTTCATATTCACCTCTCCACTCTAAAAAAGCCCACAATAGGGGGCTTTAAATGCTCTAAAATTCGTTCCCGCCCCCATCACGGAATGGTACAATTGTTATCGGCGGTACATAATCACAAGGCTCATATGCGATATCGGTAGGCACAATAGCGCTAATGTTAAGCACCATAATTATGGTCAAAACCACTCCTACAAGCTTTTTCTTCATTTTTAGAGTCCCCCCATTCTGAAAATTAATACCCGTTACAACAATATACAACAAATTTTGAATTTCTTAGAAAATAGTACCATAAAATTAACTTATTGTAAAGGTCATCCAATTGTAAATTTATGTCAATTAAGCTTCCAATATGCAGAGTTTTAAAACTTCTTGATATTTATTTTCATATCTTGCAGGCTATTGGTATAATATGGCCATAAAGGTAATAATACCAAACAAAAAAGGTGCCGACATTGGAATTCTTATGTCACATGAAATACCCCGCCCCCCAGCTACAGCCAGCCACATCTCCCACATCGGCACTAAAAAAAAGAAAGGGCAACCGAAATGAAAAATATCAGAACAACAACAATTGACGAAATGAGCCGCGTACTTATACCAGGCGATATGCGCTGCAGATTGGGCATTAATAAAAATGATAATTTCACTATTACCCCGTGTATAGACGGCATTAGCGTAGTTTTGACGCGAGCTACCGTACCGTGTTTTAATCAAACTAGGATGGATGCCCTAGGCCGGTTAACTTTCCCCCCAGAGCTGCGCGAAAAAATAGGTTGGACCTGTGTAAGCATGCTGGACACCCTAGCCGTGTCGATAAACGTATGGGATCAAACATTAACCCTGCGGCTGTTTGAAAAGTACGAAGAAAAATGCGTTTTCTGTCAAAGGCCGGAAGCGGCACTTAGAGTAAACCGCATGGATGTTTGTAAACACTGTGCCGGGGCCATTGCCGCAAAAATTCAAAACAGCCAAATATCTTAACAATTTGCTGCACATGCTATAGCCGTTTAACCGTAAAAGCACACACATGACACAGAAAATTTTTTGCAAGAGCAGAGCTTAAAGCCAGCGCACATTTTAAACGTGTGCAAAGCCTTTAACGACGCGTTATTGCGGGAAATTTATAAGTCATGTGTGTGCTTTTATGGTTAGGCGGGTATAAAAAATACAATTACTCGGTAAGTAATACTTTTCCTCGTTTAAAACCCTTGATGCGCATCACGATATTATCCGTAAATTCAATAGCATATTAAATGCGCACCAAGGATTTTAAACACGGAAAAGTATAATGCAACCCAACTAGTGACTCACAGTCACCAGTTGACATAGCGTAAGTGTATAACTAGCAATAATGCTTAGCAAGATTTTATTTGCACACTAACGTCACGTAAATTTTTAGGAACAATTTTTGACAACTCACGTTTCATTTAATAATGTCACTCTAAAAAATCAGGAGGATAAAATCATGAAAAAACTTTTAACAATCTTGCTAATACTAATGGCCATAGGAGTGTTTACCACCTCAGCCATAGCCGCAAACACACCACAGCCCAACAACATTAGGGTTATCGTAAGCGGCCAAGAAGTAGTTTTTACAGACCAACAGCCGGTTATAATAGACGGCAGAACCCTTGTACCCGTTCGCGATGTGTTCGAAGCAATGAGCTTTGACGTAGACTGGGACGAGGCAACATCTACGGCCTTGCTTAAAAGAGACTCTATTAGCATAACAATCCAAATTGGAGAGCCGACTTTTTCTGTCGCTATGTTTTCCCCATACATGCCAGTGGGGCACGGGTTAATTCACCTACTGGATGTGCCGGCTCAAATTATAGGTGGAAGAACCATGCTGCCATTACGCGCCTTGCTAGAGGCCGCAGGCTACCAACTAGATTGGAACGAAGCCGGCCACACCATTACAGTAGCCCCGGCCAGTGCCGAATATGGACACGGGCAACTCCCACCCGCGGGGCGGATAATGAACATCCGCCACTTACTGCGCGCAAACATGGACGACTTTAGCGATTTGCTAGGCAACCAGATATATTATACCGTTGGAATGTGGGAAGAATATCATTTCGACACCGGGCTTATAATTGGCACAGACGGGCAAACAATAATGTCCATTTGGATAAATTATAGCGATGTGGACAACCGCTTCCATTTGGACTGGATACACGGCGGCAGCACATTTGCAGAAGTTGAAGCGCAGTTTGGCATCCCGTATTTTATAGACATGCGAGAAGATGCCCCGCCTCAGGCGGAAGGGGTTTTTGATCCAGCGTTTATTGCAGGATTTTATTTAAATGAAGAAATTCGCGAGTTTGCGCGGTTTTACTTTGATGGCAATAATACGGTTATTGGTATAAGGTATTTTGGGTAGGATTGTGCAGGGCTTGACTCAATTAGGCGCACGCATCTTATTATTACAACACCATACTCCCCTGCTCCCCAATGGAGCAGGTTTTTTTATACCTTTTAGAAATCAAGAAACTTCAAATTCAACCAAAACCATGATATAATGACAATATCCTATGAAAAATACTAATACGAATCCGCAATAGAAACATCTCTATCTGCGCATCGCCGATAGCGATATTTCTACTTGGGATTAGTATAAGGAGGCGAACGAGTTGACCCCAGAACATATCGAGTTATTAGATAATCTCTACGCAAAACTGGAAGCGCAAATACGCGAGTATCGCCCCACAGCCTCCTTAGCTATGGTAGAAGAAGCTTATACTTTAGCACGGGATGCCCACAGCGGACAGTTCCGCAGATCTGGCGACCCGTATATTACTCATCCGCTGGAAGTGGCTATATTATTGGCGGAAATTAAGGCCGATATGGAATCCATTACCGCGGCACTTTTGCATGATGTGGTAGAAGACACCCACGTAACCGAAGAGGAGTTGACCGAGCAATTTGGTACAGACGTTTCTTTGCTTGTGGCGGGCGTTACCAAAATCAAAAAGGTAAAATATGTAACAATAACAGACGCCAAGGCAGAGAACTATCGCAAAATGTTCTTTCACATGTCGGAAGATGTGCGTGTTTTGCTTATAAAAATTGCGGACAGGCTGCATAACATGCGCACCATAGAGGCAAAGTCCGAAGAAAAGCAGCGTTCGACAGCACAGGAGACACTGGATATCTACGCGCCGCTCGCCCATAGGCTGGGTGTGGCAAAGCTGCGTTACGAGCTTGAGGATTTGTCATTTAAATATTCCGACCGTGCAATTTACAATACTCTGTCCAAGCAAGTGCGGCTAAAGCTGCCCGAGCGCATGGCGTTAACCGAGCAGCTGATAACAGAGATACGCACTGCTCTGCAGGCGCAAGGCATAAAGGCCACGGTAGAAGGCCGCCCAAAGCGTTTGTACAGCATCTATAAAAAAATGAAACAAAAAAATTACACATTGGATCAAATTAACGACCTGTACGGCATACGCATTTTGGTAGACGATGTAGGTGCCTGTTATGCAGCTCTTGGATGTGTAAACGGCCTTTTTACTCCGGTAGAAGGGCGTATTAAGGACTATATTGGCAAGCGTAAGCCCAACGGATACCAGAGCTTGCACACCACGCTAATGGGCCCGGGCGAGCATTTTGAGGTGCAGATACGTTCGTACAAGATGCACGAGGTGGCAGAGTTTGGCGTAGCGGCACACTGGAAGTACAAAGAAGGTAACAGCAAGGCCGCAAAGGATAAATGGCTGCAAGAAATTATGGACTTGCAGCACGAAATTTCCGACAGTGACGAGTTTTTGTCCGCGCTTAAAATGGACTTGAGCGCGTTTCAGGGGCATATTAGCTGCTTTACCCCAAAGGGTGAGCCGATAAACCTGATAGAAGGCTCAACTACGGTAGACTTTGCGTATGCTATACATTCTGCCGTGGGCAACCGTATGGCGGGCGCGCGGGTAAACAACAAGCTGGTGCCTATAAGCCACGTACTTGCGGCTGGCGATATTGTGGAAATTATAACCAGCCAAAATTCAAAACCCAACCGCGACTGGATGCAATTTGTAAAAACCAACCAAGCCCGCACAAAAATTAACCAATGGTTTAACCGCGAAAACCGCGAAGACAACTTGCAAAGAGGGCGCGAAGCACTGGAGCGAGCCGCAGACGAGCTAAAAGTACCGCTGGACGAGCTGTTGAAAGAAGGCCGCGAGAAGGACGTATTAGCGCGTTTTAACTGCAAAAATATGGAGCAGTTATACGTGATGATAGGCAACGGCGGCGTAAAAGAGAAGCAAGTAGCCAACCACCTATATCGTGAATACGACAAAGTTCAACCGCCGCCCAGTGACGAAGAGCTAATACAAAGCTTGCTGGAAACAAAGTCTAAAAACACAAACAAAAGCACGCAAAGTGGTGTTGTTGTAAAAGGCGTAGGCGACACCGGCGTTTTGTTTTCTAAATGTTGTACTCCTGTACCGGGGGACGAAATCCTGGGTTTTGTAACCCGTGGCCGTGGCATGACGGTACACCGCACAGACTGTATAAACGTGCTTAACATGAACGAACTTGACAGACGTCGTATTATAAACAATGTGCAGTGGGACGCGCCCGCCACAGTGCGGCGCACATATCGCGTGAGTTTAAAACTTACTTGCCCGGACGGGGACAACCTATTGTATCGTGTAAACGAAGTGCTTAGAGACGAAAGCGTAAGAGTGTATTCGATTTCCGCCAATGTAGAAGGTGCTGACGCGATATTTACCATTGGGATCGAAATTTTTGACACAGACCATTTGAACCATGTAACTAAGCGTTTGCAAGCGGCTACGGGTGCTAACGAGATAAGGCGGATACATTCGTGATGCTATGTATTCTGGTAGGGCATGATTTTATTAACGAAGTGCAAACAGTTACGCAAGTCTTTTTCCCTGGAGAAAAGTTTAGCTTTATCTGCGAAGGTATGGGAAGCGGTTTTGAGAAAACCTCTGTAGGGAATGTATTAAAAGTTACGCGTCCGGAAGGGTTTTTGGATACGTATCCGTCTGGGTATGCGATAAGAACAGTTATGACGGAAACAGCCGCGCAGGCATCTGTTATACACAGCGGCGGTGAAATAGCCCGGCACGAACTACCGCTTGATACGCTGCCATTGCATCTAACACCGCGGCGTGTGTTAATGCTTGCGTTGTATCACGCGTTGCAGGAAGCTATTGGCGCACACACGCCATGGGGAGCGTTAACAGGCATCCGCCCATCAAAAATGGTGCGCGAATGGCTAGAGCTTGGCTGGCCGGGCGAGAAAGTAATTGCCACTATGCAAGATCCGTTCTGCTGTACACCGGAGAAAGCGCGGCTTGCGCTAACGGTAGCTAAAGCGGAGATGGAACTAACCGAGAGGATATATACGCGGCATCGCGCAAATACTATCCCTGTAGGTATATACATAAGCATCCCCTTCTGTCCAACACGCTGCGTATACTGCTCCTTCAACACATCCCACAAGCCCGCAAAGGGAGACACCCATGCCCTATACATATCCGCAATTTTGCGGGAATGCAAGGCCAAAGCCACACAATTGCGTGAGTTTGGCGGCGTAGTTTCTTCTATATATATAGGTGGCGGTACACCTACTGTCCTGTCTGAGTATTTACTTGCTAAGCTGCTAACCACTGTGGGAGAAACCTTTGGTACAGCCGAAGAATTCTCTGTAGAAGCTGGCCGCCCCGACACCCTAACCCTCGCAAAGTTAAAGCTTTTAAAAAACCACAACGTAAACCGCATAGCGGTAAACCCTCAAACCCTAAACGATAAAACTCTCGCATTAATAGGCCGGAACCATACGGCTAACGACTTCTTTGCGGCATTCTTTGCGGCACGTGACGCGGGCTTTACCTGCATAAACACAGATATAATAGCAGGCTTACCCAGCGAAACCCCCGACGATATGCGCCGCACGATGGAAGGTGTTGCAGCACTTTCTCCGGAAAATATAACTGTGCACACGCTGGCGGTAAAGCGTGCATCCCGCATAAACGAATCTCGTACCGACTTCGCCCTACCCACCGCCCAAGCCACGGAAGAAATGCTGCGTATAGCGGCTGATGCCTGCCACACAGCAGGGCTTTCTCCCTACTACCTATATCGCCAAAAAAATATGGTGGGCATGTTCGAAAATGTAGGCTACAGTAAACCGGGGTATGAATGTCTATATAATGTGGGTATGATGGCAGAAGTACAAACGGTACTGGGCGTAGGTGCCGGAGCGGTTAGTAAATTTGTAACAGGCAATAAAATAACCCGGGAGTTTAATGCAAAAGACCCCGGGGTTTATATACAACGTCTAATGTCAAAAGAGTGAAAAATAACGTATGAAAGAATTTCAACGTTAAAAACTGGAGGTATGACATGATCCAAGCACCAAGAGGTACCCGCGATGTATACGGCGAAGAAATGCGCGTATGGCACAAGGTAGAAGCGGCAATCCGCCGCATAACAGACGCCTATAACTTCTCAGAAATACGCGCGCCTATAATCGAGCACACCGATTTGTTTCTGCGGGGGGTAGGCGACACAACGGACATAGTCCAAAAAGAAATGTACACCTTTGAGGACAAAAGCGGCCGTAGCCTGTCCCTACGTCCAGAGCAAACGGCAGGTGTTGCCCGCGCCTACATCGAGCGCGGTTTGCACAACCAGCCACAGCCCACAAAATTGTGGTATACCGGCCCCAACTTTCGTTACGAAACCCCTCAGGCCGGCCGCTACCGCCAGCATTACCAATTTGGGGTAGAAGTTTTTGGTTCTACAAGCTACGCTGTTGAGGCGGAAATAATCTCGCTGGGCTACACTTTACTACAGGAGCTGGGCATAAAAAACGTAAGCGTAAACATTAACTCCATCGGTTGCCCAACTTGCCGCAAAGTGTATCATGCGGAACTTAGAACCTTTATAGAAAGCCGTATGGACAAGCTGTGCGGCCTGTGCCGAGACCGTGCAGACAAAAATCCACTGCGCATCCTAGACTGCAAAACGGAAAAATGTAAGGATCAAATAGCCGATGCCCCAATTGTACTGGATTCTCTTGACGATGAATGCCGCACCCACTTTACCGCGCTGCAATCCCTACTAACCAAGCTCGAAATTCCATACAAAATAAACCCCAAAGTAGTGCGCGGCCTAGACTACTACACCCGCACAGTGTTTGAGTTTATAGAAGGCGAAGGTTTGACGGTACTGGGCGGTGGCCGCTACGACGGCTTGATAGAAGAAATAGGCGGCAGCCCTACCCCGGGTGTCGGCTTTGGCATGGGAATGGAGCGGCTTGTGCAAATAGTGCAAAAGCAGCAAGCATCCGCCGATATAAAAGCGCCGGATATATTCATAGGCCATGCCGAAGACGCGGGTTTTGTAAAGTCCCAAGAGCTTGCTTATAGCTTGCGCCAAAAAGGCTGGTCTGTCGAAACAGATTTGCTTGTACGCAGTGTAAAAGCACAAATGAAATACGCAGACAAGATAAACGCCAAGCACACCGTTATACTTGGTGGAAACGAAATATCAGCAGGTAATGCCAAGATAAAAGAAATGGCAACCGGCACCCAAACAGAAGTAGCACTAACAGATATTGCGGAATATCTATAGTCGAATAAATCTAAAACCGTCCATTGTGGCGCAGGAATTTTTCTGCAATCCAAGGAGCAGCAAGCCGCCGCGCACCATAGCGTGCGCAAGGATTGATGCGACGCGGGAGTGCTGGAAAATTGCAAGCCACGGTGGACGGTTTTGGGTTTATTCGACTATAGCTCGCTAATGTAAATTTAATAGCCCCGCCACTCCAAAAAAAATCTGGAATGGCGGGGCTTTTGGGTTTAATTGACTATACATCGAAATATTTTTTGCTATATGGTCATCGCTCCTTGAATTGCGGAAAAACTGCCGCACCAAAGCGGACGATTTTACTATCCCCTAGTGAGATAGATTACAAGATCGCTTACCACACATACAAATACCAAGTTATTACCGTCAAATTCGTACTCAAAAATATCTTCCCCAAAAACGGATGAATATAAAATAAACAAACCATTTTCGGTTGTCCAGCTAATATCAATTTGCTCGTCGTCCATATCAAACTCTATACCTGTACCATCTGCGAAAAGATTGAGCACCGGATAACCATCCCAATACCATGCACCTACAAAGCTTCCGGGTGCCGTTTCAGCAACGGGCTCGTCTTCAACAAGTTCGTCTTCGTAACTTGTTTCATATTCGTAATCGTTTTCGCCTTCGTAGCCGTTTTCGTCATAAGCGGGTTCTTCTTCTACAGGCTCGTATAACTCGTACTCGCTTTCATAGTAAGGTTCTGGCTGCGGCTCGTCTACATAATCAAATGCGTCAAGTGAGGTTGAAATTAGTACGCGGTTTGTTGCGCTGTCCCAGTTAATGTCAAAACCGAGGCCTACAATAATTGGTCTAAGCTGCACTACTGCTCTATCACCAACAAGCCGCGGCGCAACATCAAAAGATTGAGACGTGTCGTTTATGGCGAATGCCGTATTGCCAATTGCTATTGTTACCACATAGGTATAGCCAAAAGAGTCGCGTGTCAAAACAACTTCGTTTGTTTCTGCTACCCAGTCTACCATAACGCTAAGATGTTCAAACACCGCGCGCACCGGCACCAAAGTATGGCCATCCACAAGAACAGGGCCTTGGTCTGCAAACTGCACCTGTGCGCCATCAACAAACACAGTAACATCGGACGCCATTACAGGGGTTACAACGGCAAGAGCCAAAAGAGCCGCAAGTACCATTGCTAAAAATTTTTTCTTCGCTTTCATTTTAACTTCTCCTTTTTTGATTTATGAAATATGAAAAACAGTTTTTAGGGTGTGTTCGATAATTCGCTTGTGCCGAATTTTCGAACACACCCTAAATAGTAAAGGACAGGTTGGTAATTGTCAATCTATTAATTTCACATATAAAAAAAAGATCCCTTTGCCTGACAATGCATCAACTTAATGACGCTGCCCAAGCAAAGGGATATATTTTTTATGTTTAATTATCCTCTGGTGTAGTAGAATACCATTCCTTCAACTGTAGCACTTGTAAGTGTTAGGTTGTTGCCTTCCAATACAAAGTACCATTCCATAGGAAGAGGGCAATTATCTAAACTTTCACACATGTCTGGAGTGCTGCAAACAAATAACACATTGTTTACTAGTTCCCAGTTTATGTTCATACCTGCCATTGTGCCGGTTCCGTCCGCGTTAAGTACATAGTACTCCATACCTTCCCAGAACCATACGCCTACTAGAGTAGCTTCTACTTCTACAGGGTACTCTGCTACAGGGTATTCTTCTTCAGGATACTCTTCTTCAGGGTATTCTTCCTCAGGAGACTCTTCTACTGGGTATTCCTCTACAGGATATTCTTCTACTGGCTCGTATTGTACATACTCGTCAACAGGCTCTTGTGCTTCTGTAAAAATAAGTACGCTATTTGCGGCACCATCCCACTCTACAACAAAGCCAACACTTTCTAAAATAGGACGTATCGGTAAAACTGTTCTGTCGTTAACAAGTTGGGCTGGTACAACAAGGTTGAAAGATTCTCCGTTTGTTACAAACGTATTGCTGCCGATTTCAATTGTTACTGTCCATGCATCGTTCAAAAGGGTAACTTCGCGAGCTTCGTTTTCCCAAACAACAGAAAACTCAAGTTGCTCAAATACGTCGCGTACAGGTACCAATGTGTGATCCTCTACAAGAACAGGGCCTTGACCCTCAAACTGCACCTGCGCGCCGTCGATAAACACGGTAACGTCAGATGCCATAACAGGTGTTACAACGGCAAGAGCCAATAATGCCGCTAATGTTACTGCAAGTAACTTTCTTTTCATTTTTAACTTCTCCTTTTTTTTGGGATTTCTGACATTGTAACATATAAATGTCTAAAATGAAACAACTTTGTAATGATTGTTATTTTACGTTTTCATGTCAAAAAAATAAACCAACTGGTGACTCACAGTCACCAGTTGGTTTTTGTCAATCACCATTAACGTTAAAACTGGCTCAAAAACTGAATATCGTTTTCAAAATACGGTTTTAGCGTTGGAATGCCATACAGCGCGCTGGTCATCCTTGTTACACCCAGCCCAAAAGCATAACCGCTGTACACAGCCGGGTCTATGCCGGACATTTCCAACACTTTTGGATGTACCATACCGCATCCCCACAATTCTACCCAGCCACTGGCTTTGCACACACTGCAATCCGCGCGGGGCTTGTCTACGTTGCAGGAGTAGCAAGAAATATCCACTTCCGCACTGGGCTCTGTAAACGGGAAATGGCTTGGGCGCAAGCGAATTCTCGCATCTGGCCCAAACACATGACGCACCACAAGGTCAAGCATCCCTTTCATATCACCAAATGTGATGCCTTTATCCACCACAAGCCCTTCCATTTGGTGGAATACCGGGGTGTGAGTCGCGTCAATTTCGTCCCGGCGAGATACCATACCGGGTACCACCACGCGAATAGGCGGCTCATTGGCTTGCATGGTGCGCACTTGCATTGGAGATGTGTGAGTGCGCAACACATGTGTGTTGTCTATATAAAATGTATCGCCTTCATCGCGGGATGTATGGTTATCAGGTGTGTTTAGCGCGTCAAAGTTGTGATATACCGTTTCTATCAGGTTGCCTTCCACAATATCAAAGCCAAGGCTTATAAACAGTTCTTCCAACTTGCTCATAAAGTTTGTAACGGGGTGAAGCCGCCCAAGTTCGCGCTTGCGCCCGGGCAGGGTTACATCCATTGCCTCGTCGATTAATGCCTGTGCCTGTGCCGCGGACTCTAAACGAACGCGGGCTTCTTCCAGGCTTTTTTGCAGCTGGTCGCGGACTTCATTTGCTTTTGCTCCCATTTCCTTGCGTTCTTCAGGTGGGAGACTGCCAAGGTTTTTTAATATAAGGGTGAGCTCTCCCTTTTTGCCCAAAGCTTTAATACGTAGGGCCTCCAAATCGGACAGGTTTTGGGCTTGGTTTATTGCTGCTGTGGTTTGGGCCTGCAGCTCGTTTAATTTCTCCAACATATATATGACGTCCTTTCGGGTTAGTCGCAGAGGTCTTCTGCCCTATCTTTGTAAATTATACGGGAATGTCGGAATGGTTGCAATAGGCGGGAACAAAATCGCTATGGATATCCACGGTATTCTAATTTCCGAAATTCAGCGGTTTGCGCTATAGCTTGCGAAAGGGTTTTAAAGTTAAACCGCTATAACATAAATTGATCACCCCTACGCAAATTTGATAGAAATTAGAATGCCGTGGATGAACATCTTTGACACATTTATACCCCTGAGATATACTTTATGCAACATATATGGAGAGAGGTATAATCATGAACATTAGCACCTACAAACTAACAAATGCAAGCGGCATGACAGTAACCGTAACCAACCTTGGCGGCGCAATAGTTAAGCTGGAAGTGCCGGACAAAAACGGCAAACTACGCGACGTAGTGCTTGGCCTTGACAGCGCAGAAGATTATGCCACAAAAAAACATCCCTACTTTGGCGTAGTTGCGGGACGTTTTGCTAACCGTATCAAAAACGGACGCTTCACCTTGGACGGCTGTGAGTATCAGCTGGAAACAAACGATGGCGAGCAGCATCTGCATGGCGGCTTTGCGGGCTTTGACAAAAAAATATGGCAAGTGGAAGAAGCCACAGCCAGCAAAATTGTGCTAACATACAACAGCCCAGGCGGCGAGGCCAATTACCCGGGAAATTTAAACGTTTGTATGACATATTCGCTATGCAGCGAAAACATCCTGCGCATAGACTACCACGCCACCACCGATACAAAAACCATATGTAACCTAACCAACCATAGTTACTTTAACCTAAGTGGCCACACAGAAGGGGACATTCTCGACCACGAACTGGAACTTGTGGCCGATAAATACACCCCTGTAGACGAGGGGCTAATCCCCACAGGGGAATTGGCGGATGTAACAGGCACGCCGTTCGACTTCCGTATGGCAAAAGCCATCGGGCGAGATATAGCCGCCGCGGGCGGGTACGACCACAACTATGTACTTCGCGCGCCGGGTAAGGCAGCAGTTGCATATTCGCCAAAATCCGGCATACGCATGACCGTGTTTACCAATAGCCCCGGTATACAGCTATACACCGGCAATATGATAGAAGAAGGCCAAGCCGGTAAAGGTACTACATACGGCAAACATTCCGGGTTTTGCTTGGAAACACAAATTTTCCCGGATGCAATAAATCACGCGCGTTTTCCGTCTTGTGTCGTGGAAAAAGGCTGCCCGCAAGAGTTTTACACAGAGTTTATGTTCGAAGCGGGTAACTTTTAACTGAGTCTGCAGAAGTTATTCGATAAAAAAATTTACGAAATTAGGCTTGTTTATTTCCCTTTGTGCGTATACTCTATATGGGTTACCCTTCGGGGGGTACCATATTACAACACTGGGAGACAACAGAATGAACAATAACGCAAAGCTAAAAAAAATAATTTCATATGCGGGTACGCTTCTTGTGATACTGTCGCTGGTGTTTATCGCACGGCGGTTTATGGCGGAAGAAGATGCTTTTAGAACGGCGTTTGGTATGCTTACATCGCCATGGGTGATAATTGGGCTTTTTGCCATTGCCGCAACCGAAGGTCTTGGCATTTTGGCGGCAGGGCTTAACTTTCGCGCGTTGGTGCGCAATGTTTCGGGCATTGTTGCTCCAAGGCCGCTTGCTTTGGCGGTTTATACGGAGTCTAATGTATACAAATACATCCCCGGCGGTGTAATGTATGTTGCGGGGCGTAACAGGCTTTCTGTGGAAATAGAAGATCTCTCCCACGGCAAGGTCGCGCTGTCCACGGTGCTTGAAGGCGTAACCATGGTAATAGGTGTTATAACCGTGGCTGTGATTTTTGCGTTTGACCATTCGGTTACTTATATACAAACGCTGGATATCCTGCCGGTGCTCATGCTCATCGTTGGTGCTATTTTGGTTGTAGTGGCATTTGTGGTGTATTTTATGCGGCATCGCATAGGTGGTGGGTTAAAACGGCTTACAAGCAACATGGAAACAATCAGCTTTGCGGTAATTGCAAAGAGAGTTGGTTTTGCGATATGTTTGATGTTCCTCTACAGCGTTACTTTTTTGATGACGTTAACGATTATGGGTCAGGAAATGACGCTATCTCTTGGTTTTGCGATAATTGGACTGTATCTGCTTGCGTGGCTGGCAGGGTTTATAACCCCCGGTGCACCAAGCGGTATTGGTGTACGTGAAGTTGTAATGATACTGTTCCTAGGCGACTTTGTGCATGCGGGGATACTAACCGCGGCTATGGTAATGCACCGGGTGCTTACCGCTACGGGGGATGTTTTGGCGTATTTTGCGGCCAAGGGGATTGTTCGAGCGACGCGGAGCATGGTTTAGCGGCATAGCTTACAACAAAAACATCCTTATCGGTGTATGCAGAGTGAGAGAAGTCCACACTTAGTCAATTTGCCGATAGGGATGTTTTTATTTTGCTCTAGGAAATTGCTCTGTACGAAACGCGCGGTGCGGGAAACGTTCGCTTCTCTCACTGCACCTAATGCGATGCGGGAAACGTTCGCTTCTCTCACTGCACCTAATGCGATGCGGGAAACGTTCGCTTCTCTCACTGCACCTAATGCGGTGCGGGAAACGTTCGCTTCTCTCACTGCACCTAATGCGGTGCGG
>Ga0123352_10000778_pt1 | contig 39840 bp, 27 predicted proteins | sample TergutLab28metaG_FD_89700 | JGI IMG/M metagenome (GOLD analysis project Ga0123352, IMG submission 89700) | Labiotermes labralis P1 segment gut microbial communities from Petit-Saut dam, French Guiana - Lab288 P1 | ecosystem: Host-associated > Arthropoda: Insects > Digestive system > Gut ... | reverse complement strand
TCAACCTTAGTACTAAAGACCTTGGGGCTTCCCGCCCCAAACCCCGGCAAGTAGGCTGCATAGCGAGCAGCAAAAGCGACTTTCTTTTGCGACCAGCCGCACGGGCGCTTGACCCCGGTAGGTTTCGTTTGGTGTTTTTTATTCGGTGTGATGTAACATATGTTTGACAAACCTACATGTATTGTTTTTCTACAAGAAATTTATTTAATTTTAGCCATAAAAGAGCGCAGGAGTCTTGGATTAACATCACTAACGCTTGGCATTACTTTTTTTAATGATGATCCTATATGTATCAGTCAAAGATTCATGCACAACGGCTTTAGCATCAAATTTAAGAATCCTAAACGCTATTTGAACACATAGCCCTATGCCAAACGCTGCTATAACTGTACCTATGCCGACCATTCCGCCTAATAACCATCCAACTACAACTGCCATGCACTCGACAGTAGCACGGCAAATGCCTGCTGATTTCTTTGTAATGCGCATTAATACTACCATAAGACTATCACGAGGTCCTGCTCCAAAACCTGCACCTATATAAAAATAAGACCCAAAGCCTATTGTTAGCATTCCGGTAATAAGCATTGGAATACCTATAACCAGCCCATCTGCTAAAGGAATTAGGTTAATATTAAGCAAGAAGTCAATTTGAAACCCAATGAGTATCATGTTAAGAATTGTGCCTAAGCCGAGCTTTTCTTTCATAATCGCAACAATAGCTAAGATTACAATCCCAACAACTATAGATGCCATCCCGATTGTCATTCCTGTTGTGCCCGCAACACCATCATGAAAGGCATCCCAAGGGGAATAGCCTATGTTTGCTCTAAGTGTTAAGACTATGCCTATTGAACACAGGGTTAGCCCTAAAGTAAGACGTATTAATCGCACTAAAAACGATTTGATAAAAATCCCTCCGCATGAAGCATTTATATTTTTTGTCTACACTTTTCATTTTGAAAAGTTGGGTTAATATCAGTTGGCAGCAACGTCAAGAATAGCACTTAATGCGGTATTTGTCAAATGTACTTTTTGATCATTATCGAACACAACCTAACAATTTTAAAAAAGCACCTTGAACCCTGATTTTGTTATAATGTTTGCAAATTCTTCAACCTCTTGACAGGAAGGGGTTTTAACATCAAAAAAATCATACCCAAGACCTAATTTGCGGTACGTATCAACGCCTAGTCTATGATAGGGCAAAAGCTCAATCATGCTAATTTTATTAAGTTCATTGCAAAATTTGGCAATTCCTTTAGCATTTTCGATATTCAAGTTAAAAGTCGGAATAAGCGGTACACGTATAATTATATTGCCATTAAAAATTTCGGAAACAGACTTTATATTATCAAGTATCAATTCGTTACCGGATGCTGTAAATTCTTTATGGATATCGCTGTTGATATGCTTTATATCAGCATAAATGGTATCTAAATGTGGCAATAATTTCTTTATATCACTGAAATTGCCGAACATGCTTGTCTCAATAGCTGTATTTATTCCCCTTATTTTTGATTCTTGAAGAATTTTTGAAGTAAAATCCGTTTGAAGCAAAGGTTCTCCTCCGCTTATAGTTATGCCGCCGCCGGAATGAAAGTAGAAAATTTCATCTTTTGAAATTTCTTTAATGACTTCGTCAGCGGTCATGATATTTCCATAACTATGTTCAATATCAACGCATTGAGATTCCGGTGTCGAACACCATTTACATTTTAAAGGACAACCCTTTAAAAACACAACTGTTCTAAGCCCATCACCGTCATGAATTGATGTTTTTTCAATTCTTAAAACCGTTCCTCGTTCACTCATGCGGTTATACCCGAATGGGAAGTTCTGCCAATAATTTCATCTTGGACATCTTTTCCAAGTTCAGTAAAGTAGGCAGTATATCCTGCAACTCTAATAAGAAGGCCTTTGTGTTGCTCCGGGTTTTCCTGCGCTTTAATAAGTGTTTCACGGTCTATAACGTTAAACTGTACGTGGAAAACGCCCAAACTGCACATGCTTTTAAGAAGTGACATTAACTGGGTTATCCCATTTTCAGATTCTAACAAATCCGGCTCTATTTTCATATTAAGAAGCGTACCTTGAACAAAACGTTCATGCGGTATGCTAGCCGCTGACTTTAAGACAGCACCTGCACCTTCAAAATCTGTTCCTCCGCTAGGGCTTATTCCATCAGCAAGCGGTTTGCCTGCTTTTCTTCCTGATGGCAAAGCACCTACTTCCATACCGAACGGTGTGTTTCCGGAAACAGGCAATATCCCAGGAGTCATGCGCCCAAATTTGCTTTCATAGCTTTCTACTTCATCAGCTATAAATGTGAAAAATTCACCGGCTATTTCGTTTGTTATATCTTCGTCATTTCCATATTTAGGGGCATTTAGACATAGTTTGTGGATTTCTTCAAATCCAACGAAGTCAGCATTAACGGCATTTATAAGCTCTTCCATTGTTGCTTCCCTAGTATCAAAAACTATATGCTTAACAGCTGAGATGCTATTTATAAGATCCGCAACACCAATAAGTATTATGCCATTACCTGTGTTATATTTTGCACCACCCCTTGCATAGTCAATACACTTTTCAATGCAATCTTTAAACGACAAAGAGAGAGTGGGAACGAATCTATCAAGGCAAATTTCATCAATTACATGACTGCCTTTTACCGCCGCTTTTATGCAATAAGAAATTTGCGATTTAACAGCATTTTTAAATTCATCAAATGCTTTAAAGTCAGTTGGATCTCCGGTTTTTGGCGCAATTGTAAGCCCGCTTTTTTTGTTTTTGCCATTGCATGTAACAAACTCAATTATGCTGCCGAGATTTATGTCTGCCAGGGCAGTGTAATGCCTAAGCTTACCTTCAAGATTGGTTTCAACGCAGCCACAAGGGTTCCAGTCTAAAGCTTCTTTAAGTGGAATCCCTTTATTCATGAGCATTTTGATTCCTCCGTCATCATTATGAAATGCAGGGAATCCCGTTCCAAGCTTTATAAGTTCTACGACCTTGCGCAAGAAAAGGTTTGGGTTTTTCGCCAAGCTGTAACGCACTGACAGCGACGGTTGGTAGAGCTGCGTGTCAATTGTTGCCTGCAAAATTTGAAAAGACAGAGGGTTCACGGCATCTTTACCATGCTTGTCCACGCCACCAACACAAACATTTTGGAACATAGGATATCCCGCTGCAAATTCTGCCGTTTGTGCATCTTGAAAAAGGCAAGGCTCACTAAATTTAATCCAAAGACAATTAAGAAGCTCCTGTGCAAAATCTTCAGTCAAAATTCCGGATTCGATATCTTTTTTGTAATACGGATAAAGGTATTGATCCATCCTTCCGGGGTTATAGCTTGCTGCGTTTTGCTCCATAAATATAGAAATTTGATAAAGGTAAAGGGATTGCAACGCTTCTCTGAAATTCCTGGCAGGGTATTTAGGAACATGGGAGCATACATCAGCAATTTCAAGAAGCTCTGATTTTCTTGATAAATCTTGTTCTTGGTCTGCAAGTCTTTTTGCTTCTTCACCATATCTTTCAGCCAAGCGAATTATTCCGTTCGCTGAAATTAGCATTGATTCTAAGTATCGGTCTTTTTCATAATCTCCGGGAATTGTTACATCAAGTTTTGAACGTCTAAGTTCTATATCTTTACAGATTGATAAAAGTCCCTCGTTAATTACCTGACTGTAGCCCGCTGTTGTTTCTCCAAATCCTCTTACAGCTTTTCTGTCGATATAGATTACACCACAGTCTCGAAGGGATTTTGTATCTTCCGGGATTTGTTTATACCATGCTTCAAGGCTTGAACGCCCTTGCCAAAAAGGTTTGATTTTTGCAAGAAACACCTTTTTGTCTTCATCTGTTAAACGGAACGGGTCATATCGGCGTGTACTAATTGTATCAAGCTCATTATCAAGAATCGACCAACATGTGTCAGCGCAAAGTATGCCGCCCCTCATTTTGCTTCCGGAGCAACCGACTATCAGTTCTTTATCCCAAATTGTCACAGTTTTTTCATTGCATTGGCGATAGAATGCTTTTGCCTTTTGGATGCAAAGGGGTTCACCTGCTGTTTCTTTGAAGCTTTTTGTCATAATCAATGCATTTTCTAGATCCATTTCAGGCTTTGTATCAAGCACTCGGCTTTTTAAGAATTCGATTCTTTTCATATGTTGTTTGATAGGGAACACCGCCTTTTAAATAATTTTAGTGAGATTAATATCAATTATATCATGAAATAGAGTTTACAGTCAAAGAATAACAGTGTAATTATGTCACGAAAAGGCTGTCCAAACTAATGGACAGCCTTTTTCTAATATATATAATCTTCAATTGTTACAAATAACTCAATAACTCACTTAACTCGCTCAAAACAATGGTTATGTTGCATGACGACTTAATTATTCTTCGTCATCTTCATCATCTTCTTCGTCTTCAACTTCATCATCTGCAACTTCATCATCATCTTCGTCTTCGTCGTCATCTTCATAACCGTTGTCTTCGTCTTCAACTTCATCATCTTCAACTTCGTCAGCTTCTTCGTTGAAAACTAAAACTGTACGAGTTGCGCCGTCCCAATCTACTTCAAAGCCTAAAGCTTCTACTAAGTAGCGAACAGGAGCTAAAGTACGGTCGTTGTCGATAATAGCTTCAGTAACCATAGCGATATTATTTTCTTCGACTTCGTCTTCTTCATCTTCAACAGTAGTTACTACACGATGTACAGCAACATCAGAACCAATTGTGAAAATTACTGATTCAGCGATTACAACATCATCTTCTTCAATAGTTCTAGTAAAAGTAGCTACACGTTCAGCAGCATCCCAATCAACTTCGATTTCCAAAGCATCAGCTATTGGGCGAAGAGGAACTAAAGTGCGACCATTTGCATCAATGATTGGTTGTGCATCAGGGAAAACAACAGCAGTGCCGTTTAAAGTAACAGTTACCTCGTCAGCAGCCATAGCAATTGAAGCTGTGCCGAGTACCATTACAAAAGCAAGTAATAAAGCAGTAAATTTTTTCATAGTTATTAGCCTCCGTTTAATTTAAAATTTGAGCCATACATTAATTTTTTGTGTTAAGCTCTTTTTCAAGTTCCAAAAGTGCCTTCTTGAGGCTCTCCGGAATTTTTCCTTCAAAGGTATTATAGAAGGATTGAATGTTTTTAACTTCTTCTTTCCAGAGCGAGTTATCCAGTGAAAGAAGGTTTTTGATAATGTCAGTTGTTATGCCATTAAGTTCGTTAATGTTAATTTCACTAGCTGTTGGAACAAAGCCGATAGGTGTTAATTCCGCTTCTCCAACATCATTTGAACGCCGGATAATCCAGTCGAGAACTCTCATATTATCACTGAATCCAGGCCAAACAAAGTTGCCGTCATCATCTGTTCTGAACCAGTTGACATTAAATATCTTCGGCGGATTTGTAAGCTTTTTACCTACGTTTAACCAATGGTTGAAGTAGTCAGCCATATTGTATCCACAAAATGGCAGCATTGCCATTGGGTCACGCCTCACAACACCAACTGCACTTGTTGCGGCGGCAGTAGTTTCAGAACCCATTATTGATCCAATAAATACACCATGCTCCCAGTCTTTTGATTGAAGAACAAGAGGGAATGTTTTTGCACGGCGACCACCGAATATTATAGCAGAAAGCGGCACGCCATTAGGATTATCGAATTCTTTCGATATACAAGGGCATTGCTCAGCTTTAACGGTAAATCTTGAATTTGGATGAGCTCCCTTTGTGCCATCTTCCACACTCCATTTTTCATTCTTCCAATCTAATGCATCTGTAGGCGGGTTTGGAAGTCCTTCCCACCAAATTGTGTTGTCGTTAAGATTATGTACTACGTTTGTAAAAATTGCATTACTTTCAAGGGTCTTAAGCATATTTGGGTTAGAGTTTCTGCTTGTTCCCGGAGCAACGCCAAAAAATCCACTTTCTGCGTTCATTGCCCACAATCTTCCATCGTCTCCGATTCTAATCCAGGCTATATCATCCCCAACACACCAAACTTTGTACCCTTTTTTGGCATATAATTCAGGAGGAACAATCATAGCAAGGTTCGTCTTTCCACAAGCAGAAGGGAACGCAGCCGCTATATAGCTAACTTCACCTTGCGGGTTCTCAATCCCAAGAATGAGCATATGCTCTGCGAGCCAATCTTCATCTCGTGCATTACATGATGCAATTCTTAGTGCAAAGCACTTTTTACTTAGAAGCGCATTCCCGCCATAAGCGGAATTGATTGACCAAATAGTGTTGTCATGCGGGAAGTGGGCTATATATCTTTCATCGAAGTCTACATCTTTACTTGCATGTAAGCATTTAACAAAGTCACCTGTTTCATTGATTTTGTCAAGGGCAGCTTGTCCCACACGAGCCATCTTCTCCATATTAAGAACTACATATATAGAGTCGCTTGCCTCAATCCCATATTTTGTGAATTTAGATCCAACAACGCCCATAGCAAAAGGAATAAGATACATTTTTTTGCCTTTCATTGAACCCTTGTAAATCTTTTTAAGTTTTGAATACATTTCATCGGGGGCGCACCAATTATTTGTCGGACCAGCATCTTCTTTGTTGTCGCAACAAATAAATGTCTTGTCTTCGGTTCTTGCTACGTCATTTTGTCTTGATCTGTGGAGATAGCAATTTGGATGTTTTTCTTGGTTAAGCTTTATAAGCTCGCCACTTTTGCACGCTTCTTCGTAGAGCTTGTCATACTGCTCTTTTGAACCGGTTATCCAAACTATTTCATCCGGTTCACACATGGTAACGATTTCATCAACCCATTGCCTTACTTTCGTATTCATTTTTATCTCCTTTAACAAGATTCAAAAGGGAAGAAAATACTTCCCTTTTGGTCTTATTAAGTTTCTGCCTATTATTCGGCAAGTTTTTTGTAAGCTTTGAAGCGTGCTTTTGCATCTTCTTCTGCTTGTTTGAATAATTCATCAGCAATATCAGGGAATGCAACTTTAAGGGATGCAAACCTTTCTTCGCTGTTAAGGTATTCTTGATAGTCTCCTGTAGGTTCTTTTGAGTCAAGAACAAATGGGTTTTTGCCTTGAGCTTCAAGTTCAGGATTATATCTCCAAAGATGCCAGTAACCGCAATCAACCGCACGTTTTTGTTCAAGTTGAGTTCTACCCATGTTAATACCATGAGCTATACATGGAGCATATGCAATGATAACAGAAGGACCGTCAAATTTTTCGGCTTCTGTAATAGCTTTGATAAGTTGATTATGATCAGCACCCATAGCAACTTGTGCAACGTATACATAACCATAAGTCATAGCGATCCTACCAAGATCTTTTTTACGGATTTTCTTACCGCTTGCAGAGAATTTAGCAATAGCAGCAGTAGGAGTCGCTTTACTTGATTGACCGCCTGTGTTTGAGTAAACTTCCGTGTCAAGAACAAGAAGGTTTACATCGCCACCTTCAGCGATAACATGGTCAAGTCCGCCGAAGCCGATGTCATATGCCCAACCGTCGCCGCCGATGATCCATTGTGATTTTTTAACAAAGTGATCTTTGTTTGCTAAAAGTTCTTTAGCAAGGTCGCAGTTGCATCCTTTAAGAGCTTCTACTAAAGTAGCAGAAGAAGCCTTGCTGGCTTCGCCGTCCATCATAGTATCAAGCCAGTTTTTAAGAGCATCTTTAACCTCTTGCTTAGTAGCATTTGCTAAAAGTTGAGTAGCTTTTTCTTTAAGTGCTTCTCTGATTTTCTTAACGCCTAAATACATACCATATCCATACTCAGCATTATCTTCGAAAAGTGAACTTGCCCATGCAGGACCTTGACCTTTTTCGTTTTTAGTATATGGCGTTGAAGGTGCAGAACCACAGTAAATAGAAGTACAGCCTGTTGCATTAGCGATGTACATTCTATCGCCATAAAGTTGGCTGATAAGCTTCAAGTAAGGAGTTTCTCCACATCCTGTACATGCGCCTGAATATTCAAACAGAGGAAGTTCGAACTGGCTGCCTTTAACTGTTTCTTTATTCATCGGGTTAGCTTTTCTTTTCAAGCCAAGCCCGTAATTGAAGTTTTCCATTTCATGAAGCTGAGTTTCCATAGGCTCCATAACAAGTGCTTTTTCTTTAGCAGGGCAAACTTGTGCACAGTTACCGCATCCAGGACAGTCGATAGGATTAAGCTGCATTCTGTATTCAAGTGTTTCCATGCCTTTACCAATAGCTTTTAAAGTTGCAAAGCCTGAAGGAGCAGCCGCTTTTTCTTCTGCTGTAAGAAGGAAAGGTCTGATTGTGGCATGTGGACAAACATATGAACATTGGTTACATTGAATACAATTTTCAGGAAGCCATTTTGGAAGGTCAACTGCGATACCGCGTTTTTCAAACGCAGATGAGCCTTGGTCAAGATGTCCGTCTTCTCTTCCGTTAAACGTGCTGACAGGGAGGAAGTCGCCTTTTAAGCTGTTAACAGGTTTAAGGATTTTAGAGATGAAATCAGGAATGTTAGCAGGAGAAGCAACAGGTGCATCTTTAGCATCTTTCCAAGAAGCAGGAACTTTAACTTCTACAATTCCTTTGATTCCTTCATCAATTGCAGCATAGTTCATGTTAACAATTTTGTCACCTTTTCTACCGTAGGTTTCCAAAATAGCTTCTTTCATGTATTTAACTGCGTCATCAATTGGAATAATGTTTGCAAGTTTAAAGAAAGCCGCTTGAAGGATAGAGTTGATACGATTACCAAGACCAAGCTTTTTAGCAATTTCAATTCCGTCGATAGTGTAAAATTTGATACTATGCTCAGCAATGTAGCGTTTCATTTTACCCGGAAGCTTTTCTTCAAGTTCTTTTTCGCCCCATGCACAGTTAAGAAGGAAAGTTCCTCCGTCTTTTAAGTCGTTGATCATATCATATTTATCAACGTATGATGGGTTATGGCAAGCAACAAAGTCAGCTCTGTTTACAAGGTAAGTTGACCGTATTGGAGATTTTCCAAAGCGAAGATGAGAAGTTGTTATACCGCCTGATTTTTTGGAGTCATATCCAAAGTATGCTTGAACATACTGGTCTGTATGATCACCAATGATTTTAATAGAGTTTTTGTTAGCACCAACAGTACCGTCAGACCCAAGACCCCAGAATTTACAATTAACAGTACCTTCGATAGTTGTATCAACCGGCTCACCAACAGGAAGCGACAAGTTAGTTACGTCGTCAACGATACCAACTGTAAAATGGTTTTTCGGAGTTGCTTGGTTAAGGTTTTCATACACAGAAATAACATGTGCAGGAGTGAATTCTTTAGAACCAAGACCATAACGTCCGCCAACAATAAGAGGTTTTTCACCTGCTTCAAAGTATGCAGTACAAACGTCAAGGTATAGTGGTTCGCCAAGACATCCTGGCTCTTTTGTTCTATCAAGAACAGCGATTTTCTTAGCTGTTTTTGGAATAGAATCAAGGAAATGTTTGATAGAAAACGGTCTGTATAAGTGAACATTAATAAGTCCAACTTTTTCGCCGTTTTTGTTCATGTAATCAATTGTTTCAGTAATAGTATCACAAGCTGATCCCATAGCGATTATAACTCGATCAGCATCAGGCGCACCGTAGTAGTTAAACAACTTGTAATTTCTTCCTGTAAGCTTATTAATTTTACCCATGTAATCTTCAACAACGCCGGGAACAGCATCATAAAAGCGGTTAGACATTTCACGACCTTGGAAGTAAATGTCAGGGTTTTGTGCCGAACCTCTAAGAACAGGATTTTCAGGATTAAGAGCGCTTTCTCTGAAGTTTTTAAGCGCTTCATAGTCAAATATTGTTTTTAAATCTTCATAGTCAAGACACTCAATCTTTTGCATTTCATGAGATGTGCGGAATCCGTCAAAGAAATGAAGGAAAGGAATACGGCTGGTAAGTGTTGCCAAATGTGCAACAGCACCCATATCCATAACTTCTTGTACGTTTGAACCCGCAAGCATAGCAAAGCCTGTTTGACGACAAGCCATGACGTCTTGGTGGTCACCAAAAATTGACAATGCATGTGCTGAAAGCGCACGAGCCGAAACATGGAAAACAGATGGGAGAAGCTCGCCGGCAATTTTATACATATTAGGGATCATAAGAAGAAGCCCTTGCGATGCTGTATAAGTTGTGGTTAAAGCTCCTGCTGCCAAAGAACCGTGAACAGTACCTGCCGCACCAGCTTCTGATTGCATTTCAACCACGCTTACTGTTTGTCCGAAAATGTTTTTCATGCCATTAGATGCCCATTCATCAGTAAGCTCAGCCATTCCTGAAGATGGGGTGATGGGGTAAATGCCTGCTACTTCGGTAAAAGCATATGAAATATATGCAGCAGCAGTATTACCGTCCATGGTTTTCATGATTTTTGCCATTTGTAAACCTCCTTGAGTATATGAGTATGAAGGAATCGGCGTTAAGCATATAACATTATCATTCCATTTTAAACAGCAACATATGCATGAGGATTTTTGAGACAAGCGTATGCTGAAATTCTGTTGCTTATGCGCCTTATGTGTACTAAACTAGACGCTTACGGGTGCTTCCAAATTATTCTCAGCAAAATTTCAATGCGCGATTGGCTCAAAAGGGCCTCAAGCTATATTACCATAAAGAACGGCATATGGTTTATTGTATATTTCATAACGCAAGATTCGCTATACGACAGATATTATAACATATCTAAAAAATAAGTAAAGTAGTTATGTGGTGTAAGTTAAAATTATTCTATAATAAACTTAATCAAGTGGGTAAGGCACATCTAGCATTGAATATTTTTCCATTACTACATCTAGATCCTTAACAATTTTGATGTCGATAAGCCCTTTTTCTGCCATACTATAAAGAATATACATTGTCTCAGAATGAGAACGAGCTCTATGATATGGTCTGGCTTCGATAACAGCTTGGTAAATATCTAAGCAGGCAATAAGCCGAGAGTTAAAGTCTAATTGACTGCCGTCTTTACCAAAAGGATAGCCTTTTCCATTTAGTTTTTCGTGGTGGTTACTTGCCCAATCTCTTATTAAATCAAAGTCTGTTATATTGCTCAGCCAATAATAAGTGTTGCTGACATGCTGTGTAATAACTTCGTACTCATCTTTATTGAGTTTATCAGGTTTTTCCAATATGCCTGACGGAATTGCCATTTTCCCGATATCATGCAGGGATGCTGCAAGGTAAAGCGCAGATTTTTCTCCTTGGCTAAATTGATAATAGTCAGCCATTAACCAAGTCCGGTTGGCTATTTGTGTTGTATGCTTTCGAGTATGGCCTGACTTAAAATCAATTATGGGTGCAATAAATTTAGCAATACCAATTACAGTATTTTTACTAACATCAACTTCCCAACGAGGCAGACTGTTTTTTAGCGTTTGTTCAACATTTTCATCTCGCAGGCTTTCAAGCATATTGTTGTCAAATATTTCCAAAAATACGTTTACTGCTGAGACTATGGAATACGAGCCTGAGTCAGCTGTTACTTGATCACGCAAAGATGACAAGTCTTTTGGATCTAAATGTTGCAGCTTATACTTTACATCGATAGCATCAGCGGCAGCTATAAGTGCTGCTTCAAAAGGGTATTCACCTTCATGTTTACCAAAAGGACCTTTGCCGCCACTACGTTCATGATGGTAGAGGATAAATCCACTAATGTCCTTTTTAAAAGGCAACCAGGACATGTTCGCCTGACCTTTTTCGCAATGAAGAATCATATTCTTTCCGTTATACCGTAGTTCATTTTCAGAAAGTTGATATTCTGTTAAGGCATTGTCATGAAACAACGCACATATAGATAAGGCGGTAAGGGCATCATCATCATACCCCAATTTTTTACCCATTGCCACACACAGCACTGCTACTCGTAAGCCATGTCGGTCGCTTGCACCTATCTGCTCTGTTTCGATGATATCTAACACACGAGAAAATATGCTGCAAAGGCTATCCATTGCAATTTTCATTTTATCACACTCTTTCTAAATATTAAGTATAGGAATAGCTTAAGCATATTTCAGAGTATGAGGATGTTTTTAGATATCACTACTCAAGAATTTAAAAAATTCAAAACCAACAGATTTAATATGTATAGCTCTCCAACTTTGATGACGGACATAATTATATAACATTATTCATATTTTGTCAATTTAGTTTCCCACTTGTTTTTAAGAAGATGTTGTTGTATATTATACAGTGGTTCATTTTGACAACTATTAAAATATGCCCTGGATTATAGGGCGATAAATATGTAAACAGCAAAGATAGATAGGTACTGGAGGCAGTTTAAACATGTCACAATCTAAGATAATTATTAAAGGTGCGAGAGAGAATAATCTTAAAAATATAACATTGGAAATACCGAGGGATAAATTCGTTGTGTTTACGGGGCTTAGCGGATCGGGTAAATCTTCTCTTGCTTTTGACACTATATATGCGGAAGGACAAAGACGGTATGTTGAATCTTTGTCATCATACGCACGTCAGTTTCTTGGGCAGATGGAAAAGCCGGATGTTGATTTTATAGAAGGTCTTTCGCCTGCGATTTCAATAGATCAAAAAACTACAAACCATAACCCGCGCTCAACAGTTGGTACTGTAACAGAGATATATGACTATTTGCGTTTGCTTTACGCCAGAGTTGGAACGCCTCATTGTCACCTTTGCGGCAAGGAGATTAAAAAACAGACTATAGATCAAATTGTAGATCAAATTGCTGCGCTTCCTGAACGCACAAAGATTCTTTTGCTTGCGCCTGTAGTTCGCAGCAGAAAAGGCGAGCATGTTAAGGTTTTGGAAGATGCAAAAAAAAGCGGCTACGTTCGCTGCCGTGTTGACGGCATAACTTATGAACTGACAGAAGAGATAAAGATCGATAAAAACAAAAAGCATAATATAGAAATAATTATTGATCGCCTTATCATTAAGGAAGATATTAAAAAAAGACTTACGGAATCAATCGAAGCTGTTATGGCTTTATCCGGCGGAATTCTTATCGTCGTCGCTGAAGACAGTGGCGGCAAGACAGAAGAACTTACGTTCAGCCAAAGCTTTGCTTGTACTGATTGTGGAATAAGCCTTGAAGAGGTTGAGCCTCGAATGTTTTCGTTTAATGCCCCGGCAGGAGCATGCCCTGAATGTACAGGGCTTGGTGTACAGATGAAATTTGATCCCGATATGATAATCCCGAATGACCAGCTTTCACTGTCACAGGGAGCAATTAACGTACTCGGATGGAATTCAATTTCATCCTCAAACGGAATGAGCAGTGCTATTTTCAGAGGGTTGGCTAAAAAATATAGCTTTGATATTGATATGCCATTCAGAGATTTGCCGGAAGATATTAAGGATGTAGTTCTCTATGGCACAAAAGGAGAAAAAATAGTCGTTGAATATATAAACTCACATAATGAAGAAAAAACATATCACTGGTCATTTGAAGGTGTGATCAACAATTTGCATAGGCGATATAGGGAAACTTCGTCGGAATATGCAAAACAGGAATATGAGTCATATATGACAAATACTCCTTGTGTTTCTTGTAACGGTAAAAGGCTTAAGCCTGAAATATTAGCGATTACTATATCCGGTAAAAACATATCTGAAGTAACGCATATGACGATAGATACTGTACGTGACTTTTTTATCAATCTTGAGCTGAACGATATGGGACGGATGATTGCTTCACAGATTTTAAAGGAAATTAACGCAAGACTTGGTTTTTTAGTCGATGTAGGGCTTGATTACTTAACCCTTTCACGTTCAGCAGGAACTTTATCCGGTGGCGAAGCACAGCGAATAAGGCTCGCAACGCAGATAGGATCAGGGCTTGTTGGTGTAGTTTATATTTTGGATGAACCAAGCATAGGTCTTCACCAGAAAGATAATGCAAAACTGCTTAAGACGCTTAGACATTTAACAGACATAGGTAATACACTTATTGTTGTTGAACATGATACGGACACGATACTGCAATCGGATTTTTTAGTCGATATTGGTCCACTTGCAGGTCTTCATGGCGGCGAAATAGTGTATGCGGGAAAAGTTGAAGGTGTTCATTCTTGTGAAAACTCCCTTACAGGGGCTTATTTAAGCGGATCAAAGAAAATAGAATTGCCGGAAGAACGTCGTAAACCAACTGATAAATTTCTTACGATTAAAGGTGCGGCAGAAAATAATCTCAAAAACGTTGATGTTGATATCCCGCTTAATGTTTTTACATGTATAACCGGAGTTTCCGGTTCAGGTAAAAGTTCCCTTATAAACGAGATATTGTATAAGCGCCTTGCTCGGGAGCTTAACCGTGCTAAAATCAAACCGGGAAAGCATAAGGATATTTTAGGAACGGAACACCTTGATAAAATTATTGATATTAACCAGTCACCAATAGGCAGAACCCCAAGGTCAAATCCTGCAACATATACAGGGCTTTTTGACCTTATTCGTGATTTATTTGCACAAACGACTGAAGCGAAGGTGCGTGGTTACAGCAAAGGGCGTTTTAGCTTTAATATTCCCGGTGGGCGATGTGAGGCATGTGCAGGAGGCGGAATTGTAAAGGTCGAAATGCACTTTTTGCCGGATGTTTATGTGCCTTGCGAAGTATGCAGCGGTAAAAGATATAATCGGGAAACGCTTGAAGTGCGTTATAAAGGGAAAACTATTTCCGAGGTTTTAGAAATGACGGTCGAAGAAGGGCTTGTCTTTTTTGAAAATATATCAAAATTGCGTGAAAAATTGCAAACTTTAAGTGATGTTGGTCTTTCGTATGTTAGGCTGGGACAATCTTCAACAACCCTTTCAGGCGGCGAAGCTCAAAGGGTCAAGCTTGCAACGGAGTTAAGCCGTCGCAATACAGGTAGAACCATCTACGTTCTTGATGAACCAACAACAGGGCTTCACTCTGCGGATGTTCATAAACTTATAGGCATTTTGCAGCGGCTTGCTGACGGCGGGAACACAATTATTGTTATAGAGCATAATCTTGATGTTATAAAAATAGCGGACTATATTATAGATTTAGGGCCTGACGGTGGAACAAAAGGCGGGCAAATAATTGCAAAAGGTACTCCGGAACAGGTTGCTAAAAATAAAAAGTCTTATACCGGCATTTATTTGAAATCAGTTTTGTAGTGTGGTATAATTAAAGGCAAAAACAGAGAATTTAGAAATGAAAGCAATGCCCCATCATTTGCATCATCTGTTTCTGTTTTGTTTTTCATAGGTATTATGTTTGGTATGGCTTCTGATTCAATGACAAATTCGTATGCTTCTGCTGTTACAGTTGAGCTGACCGGCTTTGCGGCTGTGATGCTATTATGGGTATTTATGTTTTTTCAAATTGGCAGTTGGATCTTTTCAATTGTCTCCAGTATCTCATATTCTCAGCTTTATAAACAAATTAAAATGGACTCTAAAGAAATGAGGAATTTTACATGATTTTATCGGGCAAAGAAATCGAAAAACGAATGGGCAAAGATATAATTATTGAACCATTCAATAAAAGCCAACTTAACCCAAACAGCTACAACCTTAAGTTACATAACGAGCTTTTGGTTTATGAAAACATGCCGCTTGATATCAAAAAACCTAATAAAGCAAAGCAAGTAATTATCCCCGAAAACGGGCTTCAACTTGAACCTAACAAGCTTTATCTTGGGCGTACAGTTGAATATACCGAAACTCATGAAACTGTTCCGATGCTTGAAGGGCGGTCATCAGTAGGTAGATTAGGGCTTTGTATACATGTAACAGCGGGCTTTGGCGATATCGGCTTTAAAGGCTTCTGGACTTTAGAAATATTTTGTGTTCAGCCAATTATCATTTATCCATTTTTTGAAATATGTCAAATATATTACCATACCCTACAAGGGGAAGCTTCAAAGTACATATCCGGGAAATATCAAGGAAACCAAGGGATTCAGCCCAGTTTACTGTATAAAGACTTTGAACCTGTCTAATATCTCTTTTCATTTATTTTGTGAGGTTATAAGAAAGGTAAGGGATAACAATGTCTTCAAAAAAACAAAAATCGGTTGAAAACTTCGTTAAGGCTGCTTCATCAGTTAAACAATATTTTGATGCGAATATCAAGTATGTTTTAAAGCCTATGTTAGACGTATATTGGCGCACATGGTCTATGGATGATGTTCAATTTCTTACATATTGGAGCGATGATGTCCAAAAAACAGATGTTTTAATTGTTAAGGAAGATTCAAAGCAGCTTATGTTTGAAAAAGAAGATTATACTATGATCGTCGGAATAGAATGTATAAAAGTGGCATTAATATTTAAAAATAGCAATAGGGCAGGATGATATAAACCGATAGAGAGGGTAGGGGATTTATACAATGAAAAATGACTTTTTACCCGTGGAATATTTACAAGAAGAAGAAATTAACGATTATTATGCCAATAAGCACAGTTTTTTTGGTAGGCTTGCGCTAAAGTTCAACGACTTCATCAACAAAATATTTTATAAAGAGGAGAAGTCTAAAGAACAAATTGATTTCTCTCGGTTTAACCGCTTTGTTAAAGAATTTGAACCAGATACGAAAGAGTATTTGTTTGTTGAAGAAAATGCAAAATTATGTGATGCTGCGCTTAGAGTAGCTAGAAAGCGAATAACCCTTTCGAAAAAAATTAAAAGAATGGAAGAAACTCTTAAAGAGCTTGAATGTTTTAACAGCTTGGACGATGAAGAAGCTAAGAAGCTAAAAGATATGCTAGAGAGTTTTTTGTCTCTTACGAAAGAGAGGAACATCCTTCTTTATCAGCTTACTAGTTTTGAAAGCTCGGTAACTTACATGGAAAATATCCTTGATGATGCTGAAAACGTTTTGCCGCAATTTGTTGAAGCTGAAAAAAATCAAAGGCTTTTTAAATATGATATTAGCCAGCTAAACGGTGAAAAAGCCGCACTTGAAGATGAGAGGATTTCAATTGAAAACGGAATTTCGTTTATGGGTATGTTTGCAGTTGGAATGGTTGTTGCGTTTAGCCTTGTTTCGCTGTTTTTAGGATATTTGTTTTTGATAGATGAAAGAAATATATTTATGCCAACCACAGTGCTTGTATTACTTGCAATGGCTGTGTCTGTACTTGTTTATACATTTAGAAAGCGTATGGAATTCGAGCTAACTCTTAATGCTAAGAAGCAAAAGAAGCTTGTTGCCATACTTAACAAAAAAACAGCTGTTCTTGCACATTATACAAATTTTTTAAATTACGTTCATACAAAATATAAAATCACAAACTCACAGGCGTTAAAAACAAATATGTCTGAATATGAGCATTACAAGCACATATCTCGGCGTATTGATTCAATTCGAAAGATTATGTACGAAACAGAAAGCTTAATAGAAAAATTTCTTACCGAGAAAAATATTAATAATATAACAAACACTCTTGAGCAATTTGCGAAAACTATTGATATTGAAGATAAACGTGAATTTTACAAAGAACTTTTAGGTCGCAAAAACTCTGCCGAAACAGAGTTATTATCGTTAGACGAACAGCATGTAGAGCTTTGGAAGAAAATAGAAGAAGGCAGCAAAAATGATATTACTGAAACTCATGTAATGGCTGATATGGTTAAGATTTACTTCGATGATGTCACTAAAATGATGGATGTTGCAGGGGATGAACAAGCAGAACCTAAAGAAGGCGAAGAGGTTGTTGATTTATCTGTTATTGAACGGTTAAGCCAGGTAGGATGATTTTAAGTAATAACTAAAAGTGAATAACTGAAAAGGCAAGTAATTAACGATTCCTGCCTATCATACTAAGGAGCAGTTAAAGTGAAAAAAGAACTTGAAAAGAATTATAATCATCAAAGCGTAGAAAATCAAACATATGAAAAATGGCTTTCGAAAAATTATTTTCATGCTGAAGTTGATAAAAGCAAGAAGCCATACACAATTGTTATACCTCCGCCGAACATTACAGGTCAGCTTCATATAGGTCATGCACTTAATGCGACAATGCAGGATATACTTATCCGCACAAAACGTATGCAGGGTTATAACGCTATGTGGCTTCCCGGCACTGACCATGCCAGTATTTCAACAGAAATGAAAATAGTACAGGCGATGGCAGAAGAAGGTGTTACAAAAGCTGATATTGGTAGAGATGCCTTTTTAGAGCGTGCATGGGCTTGGCGGGAAGAATATGGGCGCATAATTCTTAAACAGTTTCATAAGCTTGGTTGTTCATGCGATTGGGAACGAGAGCGCTTTACTATGGATGAAGGTCTCTCAGCGGCAGTTTTGGAAGTTTTTATTCGCATGTATAAAAAAGGGTATATTTATCGGGGAGAAAAGTTGGTTAACTGGTGTCCGAACTGCAAAACTTCTATTTCTGATGCAGAGGTTGACCATTTAGAATCGCAAGGCGGCTTTTGGTACTTTAAATATCCGATTGATGGTACGGATGAATTTATTTCATTTGCGACAACAAGACCTGAGACAATGCTTGCGGACACAGCAATTGCCGTTAATCCTGATGATGAAAAATATAAAAAATACATAGGCAAAACAGTCACAGTTCCAATTATAAACCGTGTAATTCCAATTATCGCTGACAGCTACGTCGAACAGGACTTTGGAACAGGGGCTGTTAAAATAACGCCTGCTCATGATCCTAACGATGCAGACGTAGGCGCAAGGCATAACCTTCCGATTATAAATATAATGAATGATGACGGTTCGCTTAACGAAAATGCAGGTGATTATTGCGGGCTTGATCGGTATGATGCAAGAAAACGAATCATAGAGGAATTTACAAAGCTTGGGCTGTTTGTAAAATCCGAAACAGTAAACAATTCAGTTGGAACACATGAAAAATGCAATACGGTTATAGAGCCGCTTGTTAAGTTGCAATGGTTCGTTAAAATGAGTGAACTTGCAGGACCTGCACTTGATGTTTACAAAGACAAAACTTTGAATATTGTTCCCGAAAGATTTGGGAAAATATACACACATTGGCTTGAAAACATTAAAGATTGGTGTATTTCACGCCAGCTTTGGTGGGGACATAGAATTCCTGCGTATTATTGCGCAGATTGTAATCATGTAACTGTTGCAAAGGATAAAGTTGAATTATGTGAAAAATGCCAAAGCAAAAATATAAAGCAAGATGAGGATACGTTAGACACATGGTTTTCATCGGCTTTGTGGCCGTTTTCAACATTAGGTTGGCCGGATAAAACTGATGAACTTGATTATTTTTTCCCAACTAACGTTCTTGTAACAGCTCATGATATTTTATTCTTTTGGGTAGTTCGGATGGTGTTTTCAAGTCTTGAATATATGGATGAAGTTCCGTTTCCGGATGTTTTATTCCATGGGCTTATTAGGGATTCTCAGGGACGCAAGATGAGCAAATCGCTCGGAAACGGGATAGATCCTCTTGATGTTATTGAAAATTTTGGAGCAGATGCGCTTAGACTTACTCTTATTAGCGGCAATTCTCCGGGTAATGATTTAAGATTTTATCAAGAGAGACTTGACGCAAATAGAAACTTCCTTAATAAAATATGGAACGCCGCTCGCTTTATGCTTATGAACTTTAAAACAGAAGAAGATGAAGCAGCTGATATTTCAAAAGAAAATTTAACTGATGTTGACAAATGGATTATTTCAAGAGTTAACACAGTAGCAAAAGAAGTTTTAAATTGCATAGACAGTTACGAACTTGGAATGGCTGTTCAAAAGGTTTATGACTTTATATGGGATGAATATTGCGATTGGTATATCGAAATGGTTAAGCCTCGCCTGTATAATGAATCTGATTCAACCAGAAGAGCAGCACTTGCCACGTTAAAGATGGTATTTATAAATGCAATGAAGCTTTTGCATCCGTTTATGCCGTTTATTACCGAGGAAATATTTACTTCAATTCAAGATGATGAAGAAACTATTATGTTATCAAAATGGCATGAGTTTGATGAGTCGCTTAACTTCAAGAAAGAGGAGCAAAATATTGAACTCATAAAAGATGCCGTTAAAAGTATACGGCAAGTTAGGCTAAGCCTTAACGTTCCCCCGGCGAAAAAAGTTAATATTACAGTTGTTGCTGATAATGATCAAATTGCAAAACTTTTTGAAGATAGCAAAGCATTTTTTGCAAGCCTTGCAGGTGCGAGCGATGTTTTGGTACAGCAAGATAGAAATGGAATAAATGATGATGCAGTTTCAACCGTAATAAAAGGAGCAACGCTTTACATTCCATTTGGCGAACTTGTTGATGTTGAAAAAGAGATGGATAGGCTTGAAAAAGAAAAAGAACGTCTTTCCAGTGAAATTGAGCGCATTAATAAAAAACTCTTGAATGAAGGATTCATAGCCAAAGCAAAGGAATCTGTTGTTAATGGTGAGAAAGAGAAGCTAGTTGGATATGAAGAAATGCTTAGGAAAATAGAAGGTGAGATTTCTAAACTTAAAGGGATGAAGTAGATCTTTGGAATGTTTTTGCATGATATTAGGGGAGGTAAAAGCAGGAAATGTTATGGGTAAAAGGTTCAATTGAAGAAGTAGTTAATAAGCTGAATACAAATACGGAAAAAGGACTTAGCTTGGGTGAAGTTGAAAGCCGACTTAAAAAGTACGGTTTAAATGAATTCGAGGAAGAAAAAAAGGAAAGCCTTTTTCAAAAGATAATCCATCATTTAATGGAAGTAACAGCGATTATATTAATAGTTGCGGCGGCGATTGCCGCATATATGGCGATTACCGAAGGAGAAGGTTGGCCTAAAGTTTTTGTAATATTATCCATAGTAGTAATCAACGTTATTTTGGGGATTTACCAAGAAAACAAGGCCGAAAAAGCGCTTGAGGCACTAAAAAAACTTAATTCAAGCCAAACAACGGTTATACGAGATGGCACAAAACAGAAAGTTGACGCTAATCAGCTAGTGCCTGGTGATATTATTGAGCTTAACGCAGGTGATATTATTACTGCTGATGCCAGGCTAATTGAAAGCAGTAGCTTACAGGTTGAAGAATCAGGTCTTACAGGGGAAAGTGTCCCGGTAGAGAAAGACCCATTTGCTATTATAGCTGAAACTGTGCCGCTCGGTGACAGGTTAAACATGGTTTACTCGGGCTGTTTAGTTACAAACGGTCGTGCAACAGCTGTTGTTGTTGAAACTGCTATGGAAACAGAAATGGGTAAAATTGCGGGACTTCTTAACAACACAAGCAAACTTAAAACACCGTTGCAGCTAAGATTAAACCAACTCGCAAAAAGGCTTTGCGTTGTTGCACTTTTAGCGGGTTTGTTGATATTTTTAATAGGAACTTTTGTGCATGACGGTTCAATAGCAGAGATGCTGTTGGTTGGTGTTTCTTTAGGGGTTGCTGCTGTGCCTGAGACACTGCCCATAATTGTCACAATGATTTTATCGCATGGCGTACATAACATGGTTAAGAAAAACACGATAATACGAAGAATCCCAGCGATAGAAACTGTAGGTAACACTTCAGTTATTTGTTCTGACAAAACGGGCACGCTTACTCAAAACAAAATGAAAATACAGCAAATTTGGCATGTTGATATGCCATCAAAAGATGCAGATAAAGAGTTTGATGACAAGGAAATACATTTGCTTGAACTTATGGCATCTTGTAGTAACGCCACTATTGAAATTCATGATGAGGAAGAAAAAGTAGTCGGTGATCCAACAGAGCTTGCGATTATCCGTCTATTGCACGACAAAGGCTTAACAAGGGTAGATGCAGAGCGCCAATATCCAAGAGTTCACGAGCTTCCTTTTGATTCAACCCGAAAGAGAATGACTACCGTACACCATGTTGATGACGGCTATCTTATTGTTACTAAGGGCGCATTTGACCGCATTCCTGTTTTGTGGGATGATAAATTAAAGGCGAAAGCAACGGAAGTTCATGATTCTTTTGCTGAAAAAGCTTTGAGAGTTATTGCTATCGGATACAAAAAGTACGAACAAATGCCTGCGGATTTGAGCTCTGAGGCTTTAGAAAAAGATTTGAATTTGCTTGGATTAGTCGGTATGATTGACCCGCCGCGCCCTGAAAGTAAAAAAGCAGTTCAACTTGCAAAAGAAGCCGGTATCAAAACCGTAATGATAACAGGTGACCATGTAGTGACTGCCAAGGCAATCGCTAAAGAAATCGGGATTTTTGAAGATGGTGATATAGCACTTACAGGTGTCGAGCTGAATTCTATGTCCGAGCAAGACCTGTTCGACCAAGTGCGAAATGTGTCTGTTTATGCAAGGGTCAGCCCGGAAGATAAAATCAACATCGTTAAAGCATGGGAAAAGCATGGGGAAGTTATCACAATGACCGGAGACGGTGTAAACGATGCACCTGCCTTAAAAGCTGCTGATGTTGGTGCGGCAATGGGTATAACAGGCACAGAAGTTACAAAAAGTGCCGCTGATATGGTTATTACGGATGATAATTTTGCAACAATCGTTGATGCTATCGAGGAAGGCAGGACATCATATGACAACATTAGAAAAACCGTCTATTTCTTGCTAAGTGTTAACTTTGCTCAAATCTTTATTATGTTGACAGGTGTTATTTTAGGTTGGGGCGCACCTATTTTAGCGGTGCAAATTTTACTTATTAACGTTGTTTCTGACGGTATACCCGGCTTTTTCTTAAGCTTTGAAAAGCCTGAAAAAGGCATAATGAAACGCAAGCCTATGCCTAAAAATGCCGGGATTTTTGCAGATGGTCTAGGATTTAAAATAGCACAGCGTTCAGCAACCTTTGCGGTGCTTACGTTGGTTGCGTTCTATATTGGGAGATTTGTAGAAATAGTGCCAAGCATAGAACCAAGCGCCGCAGTTGGGATTTCAATGGCATTTATAGTTCTTTCATGGGCATCTGTTATCAACATTTTTAATGTTAGAAGCAATGAATCTATATTTAAAATAGGATTCTTGTCTAACAAAGGTGTTTTCTACAGCTCAATCTTCTCAATTTTAATTACATTTTTAGTCGCTGTGATACCGCCTGTTGCAAATGTATTCCAAGTTGTTGGTCTTAGCGTTTGGCATTGGTTAATTGTTGTTGGTTTAGCATCGTTGCAGTTAATTAGTGTTGAAATACAGAAATTGTTTATGGGTAAAGCTAAAGAGAATGTCTAGAAAAGTGCCCCTGAGTTTATCTGAGAAAAGAGGGTGTATCATAGTGAAAAAGGTGAAAGTTATTTTAACAATATCATTGATTGCAGCTATGGTAATTTCAGGATGCAGTAATGGTAACTCAGACGATATAAGTTTTCCGATTAACGACGATAATCGGCCTTGGCGTTTTGAGCAAGCAAATGTAGATCCAAATTATATATTCTTTGGCATAAGAATGTTTAGTAAAGACACAACTAAGATTGATCTTTCTACGGTTTTGCCTGACTGGGGTTTTAACGATCAAAGTATAGCGTATGAAATTGCAAAACTGCGGCATATGACAAACTTAACTGAGCTTAGGCTGTGGAATAGCCAGATTAGAGATATTTCACCATTATCGGAACTTAAAAACCTTACTACTCTAAGCTTAGGCAGCAATCAAATCAGCGATTTAACGCCGTTATCGGGTTTAACAAATTTGACACATCTTGCCTTATACGGTAACCAAATTAGTGATTTAACACCATTAGCCAATTTGACAAATTTAACATACCTAACTTTATTTGACAATCAAGTTAATGATCTGGCACCTTTGAGTGACTTAAAAAATCTTACCATTTTAGAGCTTCACTCTAATCAAATCAGCGACTTAACATCATTGACTGACCTAACAAATTTAAAGCAGCTAACCTTGGACAATAATCAAATTACAGACATAACTCCTTTGTATAATTTGATAAATTTAGAATATGTAAGTTTAAGCGGCAATCCGACACATGAAACTCCAAGCACAATTACCAATAATACTGCTCTTGGCAGCATTTCGACAGAAGTTGATGAAATATTTGAATTTGGTGGTCTTAATTGGATTGTGCTAGAAAAAGTTGATAATTACGCAATGATAATTTCTCAAAATTTACATATGATGGGTCTGGGGCAGTTTAATAACCGGTCTGGTCAAGCCTGGGAAATCAGCACTTTGCGCAGCTATCTAAATGGTGAGTTTTTCCATAGGTTTAGCCCGGCAGAAAGAATGCGCATACGAGAAACTCAGGTGGTTAATAGTAGAAATCCTTGGTTTAATATAATGGGCGGGGGAGATACCATTGATAAAATATTTGTATTAAGCATCGAAGAGGTTATTCATTACTTTGGTGACAGCGGACAATTGGAAAATAGACCTGATAGTTCAGTCACAGTTATATCTGACGAATTTAATGATGCGAGAAGAGTTACGTTTGAAGATGGCACTTATCGATGGCAGTGGCTTAGGTCGCCCGGAGGTATGATTGATCTTGCTGCAGGAATAGACGGTGCAGGCAATATTGCCGTTTCCGGTTCTGGTGTTAACAATGCTAGCCCGGGCGTTCGTCCTGTTATGTGGATAAATCTTGATAGTTTATTGTAAAGTTCTTTAAATTGTTGTAAGGCTGACGAATTTGAGGTATACTAAAAAATATTACAAAAGAAAGAAGGGGCTTTTTTATGGCAATGGTTAATACAACGGAAATGTTCAAAAAAGCATTTCAAGGAAAATACGCAATAGGGGCGTTTAACGTCAGTAACATGGAAATGATTCAAGCAATAGCCTGGGCGGCGAAAGCGCAAAACTCAGCTGTTATTATGCAGGTTTCGAAAAGCGCACTTAAATATGCAGGTCCTTTAATGCTTAAAGCTATGGTTAATGCTGCTTCTGAAGAAACAGGTATAGACATTGCACTGCATTTGGATCATGGTGCTGATTTTGAAATATGTAAACATGCTATTGAAAGCGGATTTACGTCAGTCATGTTTGACGGTTCTCATTATGAATATGAAGAAAATGTTAAAAAGACAATTGAAGTTGTTAAGTTTGCCCATGACCGTGGGATTACCGTTGAAGCAGAGCTAGGACAACTTGCGGGCATTGAAGATGATGTTAATGTTGATGCCGCAAATGCGACATATACTGACCCTGACCAAGCAGCTGACTTTGTTACCAGAACGGGCATTGATTCACTCGCTGTAGCTATTGGAACTAGTCATGGGGCTTACAAATTTAAAGGAGAAGCAAAGCTTGACTTTGAAAGGCTTGAAAACATAACGAAAAAGCTTGAATTCGCAGGGTATAAGGATTTCCCAATAGTTCTTCATGGAGCATCATCTGTTGACCCTGCTGTTATTGAAATGTGTAATAAATTCGGAGGGCAAATAAAAGGAGCAAGCGGAATCCCCATTGAAATACTTAGAAAAGCCACCTCCATGTCTGTTTGCAAGATCAATATGGATACAGATATTAGGCTTGCAACAACAGGCGCAATCCGCAAGCATTTGGCTGATAAACCCGATTCCTTTGACCCTAGAGGATATTTAGGCGATGCAAGAAAAATGGTTGAAGAGCTTATCGCTGATAAAATCGTTAATGTATTAGGATCTGTTGATTCAATGAAATAGAATTAATGAAAAGAGATTTATAAAGCGTCGGACCGATTATTAATCAGTCCGACGCTTTACTATAACTATCGCTATATCAGTCGGAACATTTCCGAGGCTGCTTCCTTTTTAACCTGCTCTTTAATAGCAAGAACTTCAATTTTCGTCGTGTTTTCGCCAAATCTTATCTCAACTATATCTCCAACTTTAACTTCATATCCCGCTTTAGCTATTTTGCCGTTAACTGTAACTCTTCCTGCATCACATGCATCGTTTGCAACAGTTCTTCTTTTTATTACTCTGGAAATTTTTAAATATTTATCAAGACGCATATCTTATTCTCCCGGTAAAGTAAAACGCTATAAATATGATCTACACGAAAAACACTCTTTATAGTACAGCACAAACGGTCGTAAATAAAGAGTGTAATCATGCAATTTTTAGTAATAGTTATTTTGAGCTTTAAGAGTCTAAAGCGACATAATAAACTCAATTATTTACCATTAACCGCATCTTTAAGAACTTTGCCTGCTTTGAACCTTGGAGCATTTGATGCAGGGATAGGCATAGTTGCACCTGTTTGAGGGTTTCTGCCTTCACGTGCAGCGCGGCTTGCCACGTCAAAAATACCAAAACCAACCAACTGAACTTTTCCACCTTTTGATAACTCTTCAGTAACAACAGTTTCAAAAGCTTTTATGAATTTTTCAGTATCCTTTTTGCTTAATTCTGCATCAGCAGCTATAGCAGCTATAAGTTCGCTCTTGTTCATCATTAATTCCTCCTTGGTTTAAATAACTGCGATCTTTAATAAATGAGACGCATTAATGCGCATATATATTTATAAACCTTTAATTACGATTTGTCAAGAAATTTCGCAAAAATATATTAGAAAAAGGGAATAATTTTGAATTTTTTTGATTTTATGTCTATATTATCTTAAAGTCTGACTTAACACTTGACGTAATCAGACAGAAAATATATACTCTAAGCCTAATGTATGCCGTGTAACAGGGCGTACGTTCTAAATTTAAAAGGCGGAGAGATGGCATTATGTATTATACTAATTTGACTATGATGACAGACTTTTATCAGCTTACAATGATGCAGGGATATTTTTCTACAGGAACTTATAAACGCAAAACAACTTTTGATGTTTTTTTTAGAAGCAATCCTATGTCCGGAGGATATTCAATATTTTGCGGGCTTGAACAAGTTGTTAAATATATTAAGGAATTGCATTTTTCAGATGACGATATTGAATATTTAAGAGCTCAAAAATGCTTTAGCGAGGATTTTCTTGAATATTTAAAAGATTTTAAATTCTCCGGTGATATTCATGCTTTTCCTGAGGGATCTGTTGTATTTCCAAAGGAGCCTATTTTTAGAGTTACCGCACCTATTATAGAGGCGCAATTTCTTGAGACTGCTATACTGAATATTCTTAACCATCAAAGCTTAATAGCAACAAAGGCTTCCAGAATTGTATGGGCAGCGGAGGGTAATGCTATTTTAGAATTTGGACTGCGCCGTGCCCAAGGACCGGATGCAGGAATATATGGCGCACGAGCCGCCGTTATAGGCGGTTGTGCGGCTACAAGTAACGTACTGGCGGGCCAAATGTTTGATATGCCAATAAAAGGCACTCATGCTCATAGTTGGGTTATGAGCTTTGATGACGAAATAACGGCGTTTAGAGAGTATGTAAAGCTGTTTCCAAACGCATGTATTTTGCTTGTTGATACTTATGATACACTTGACTCAGGTGTCCCTAACGCTATTAAGGTGTTTGAAGAAATGCGGGATAGCGGAATGCCGCTTAAAAACTATGGAATACGTCTTGACAGCGGCGACCTTGCGTTCCTTTCAAAAGTTGCCCGAGGTATGCTTGATGAAGCAGGGTTTGAAGATGCGGTTATAAGTGCATCATGTGATCTTGATGAATATTTAATACGTGACTTAAAGCTTCAAGGCAGTGCTGTAACTTTATGGGGGGTAGGAACTAACCTTATTACATCAAAAGATTGTCCGGCATTTGGCTGTGTTTATAAATTGTCGGCTATAGAAGGTAGTGATGGTCTTTTACATCCGACGATTAAGCTATCTGAAAACGCTGAAAAGGTAACAAATCCCGGTGTTAAAAAAGTTATTAGGCTGTATGATAAATTTAGTGAGAAAATTAAAGTTGACCTTATAATGCTTGATGATGAAACAATTGATGAATCTCAAGATTTAACGGTTTTCGATCCTGTTGCAACGTGGATTAAAATGACCCTTAAAGGTGGGGAATTTATAGCAAGAGAAATGCTCGTGCCCGTGTTTAAAGACGGATTGTCTGTTTGTGGGCAGCAATCTGTTCTGGAATTGCGGCAATACTGTAAAAATGAACTTAATTCACTTTGGGATGAACACAGACGACTTTTTAATCCTCAGATTATACCCGTTGACCTCTCTACTAAGTTATGGGAGCTTAAAAATGAAATGATTGATAAAATTAGGGGATAACGACGATTATTTGCGGTTTTTACAGCTAGAGAAGAGCGTTCTATTTGGTCAAATAGCGAAGTTAAACAACATACAAAAAATCAATATAGATGCTTGACATATAATGAAGGAAATGTTAAAGTTATGCTGATTACAATTTTTCGGACAACATATTATTTGCACCAATTCGTCACCATGCCGGAGGTTGATTGACATAAATATTCAGCATAAAAGTTTTGAAACTTATGAAGTTTCTCATATGCACTGGATGAAATCACTAAAATTTCGATTAGCAGCTTATTTTGTCGTTATTGTAATTACGTTTAGTATTGCGGCAGCTTTTGCTATGTACAATATTTATTGGAATCGTATTGTTGAGGAACATAATAACCGTGCCGCTACCGTTTCTTCAATGATTGCGTCAATGTTAGAAGGCGAACATATCAACAACCTATTAGCTGAATCAGAGGAATATTTTTACTATCAGCAGATTGTAAGCTTCATACATACAGCAATACAGGAAGCTGTTGCTACGCATATTTATATCGCCACTTTTACTATTGAAGACGATGAAAAAAGAAAAACATTAATTTTAGATGGTTTAGATGTTGATAATTATTACTGTTTAAATCTTCTTACGCATCTAGAGGGCAGGCATTCATCTGATACTTGGGAACGGCTTGCTCAAGGTCAGCGTGTAGAGGATTTTGGATTATATTCTGATACCATTGGTGTATTTTTAGCAATTTATGAACCTATTTTTGGCGCAGATGGCTCTGTCGCAGCACATGTCTGTTTTTATATTTCACAAAATGAAATAACTACGCAAGCAAATACTGATTTTACTACGCTAAGTGTTGCTGTTGCGGCGATTTTATTAGCTATGAGCTTAGGTTACTTAGGCGTTATCAAGAAAAATGTAACTGAACCAATAAGCATACTTATTGATGGAATAAACGCTAACCAACTTGGACAAGAGAATCAAGAGAATAAAGTATTAGAGGCAAGATTAAGCAAAGGCGATGAACTTGCTCATTTGGAGCAGGCAATAGTTGTGATGGTAACACAGCTTCGAGATACGGTTTTACGATTTGAACAGGAGCGAAACCTTGCAAACTTAATTATGGATGGCTGCCCTTTGGCAGTGTATATGTTTGACAGTAAATTTAGCTTAGTTTACTGTAATGATATTGACGCTAAACTTCGTGGGTTTGAAGATGCCCAAGAGTATAAAGATAGATTTTTCGACATTATGCCTGAGTTTCAACCTGATGGAACGGAATCTGTTGAAAAATTCAAAGAAAATTTGCAAAAAACTCTTTTGGATGGTATTACAAATGTAACATGGATGGACCAAGATCTTGATGGTAACTTGATTCCCGGGGAAATAACTAATATCAGAGTGCTTTATAATGGGGAGCATTACATTATATCCTATAAAAAAGATTTGCAAGATTTATCTCAAATGGAAAACAGAATTTCTGTTTTAGAAAAAAAAGCGGCAAAAATTTATTATGATGAGCTTACGTACGTGCTTAACAGACGACATTTAGAAGAACAGCTTCCAAGGACTATCTCTATTTTGTCTCGTTCTGGTGCGATGCTTAGCTTTATGATGATTGATATAGACTTTTTTAAACAGTATAATGATACATATGGACATGATGCCGGTGACCAATGCCTTAAAACGGTTGCGTCAACAATCTCTAGCTGTATGTCAAGGGCTAAGGACTTTGTCGTACGATACGGAGGCGAAGAGTTTGCCGTTGTTCTTCCTAATACAGGGATGGAAGGTGCTTGCAAGCTTGCAAAAAAATTGCTTGACAGTATAGAACAATGTGAAATACCACATGAAAATAGCAGTGTATCAAAATATGTTACGATTTCTATTGGAGTTACAACGGGTGTTGCTACACATGTTCAAAGCATTTCTGATTGGGTAAAATGTGCAGATGAAAAGTTGTATTTATCCAAACAAAGAGGACGAAATAAATTTACATTTGGTGAATTTCCTGGTTCTGCTACTCCTAAATAAATTTTTCACCCCGCTGTTTTTTAATAAGTACAACAAAATCCCCTTTACAATGTAAAGGGGATTTTGTTGTATAGTATTTAAACTACTTTTATAATCGGAAATACGATACAAGTTGTCTTAAAACCTCTGCTTGTGAATTCAATTCTTCTGATGCTGCTGCTGTTTCTTCAGAAACGGCTGAATTGTTTTGTACAACTCGTGATATTTGTGCGAGACCAGTGCTGACCTGCGAAATTGCTTCTGCCTGTTCGTTCGAAGCTACAGTAATGTTATTGATGATTTCTGATACTTCTGTGGCGTTTGTAACAATTACGTCTAGCGAGCTTGAAGTAGATTCCGCAATGCTTGAACCGCTGTTAACCCGGTCAATAGATGTTTCTATAAGATTTGTTGTTTCAGCAGCAGATGTCTGGCTTCTACCTGCAAGTGTACGTACTTCTTCCGCAACTACGCTAAAGCCTTTGCCGTGTTCTCCTGCTCTTGCTGCTTCAACAGCCGCATTGAGCGCAAGCAGGTTAGTTTGGAATGCTATTTCTTCAATGACTTTTATGATCTTAGATATGTCGCTAGATGATTCCTTGATTTGAGCCATGGCAATTAACATTTGCTTCATAGCTTCGTTACCTTCTTTAGCGTTACCGGTTGATTTATTAGATAGCTCATTTGCCTCAGAAGCATTGTCAGCGTTTTGCCTTGTTTGTTGATTTATTAAATCAATTGTAGCGTTAAGTTCTTCCACTGAACTGGCTTGTTCTTGTGCGCCATTTGCTAACTCGGTTGCGCTTGTTGAAATTTGTTTTGCGCCTGATAATACCTGTTCAGATGCTACAGAAATTTCAGTCATTGTTTTGTTAAGCGTAGTGGAAATATTGTTTAATGAGCTCTTAATATCGCTGAAATTTCCTAAGTATTCTCGTGTGATTGCGACAGTTAGGTCGCCATTAGCAATTGCTGCGAGTTTTTCAGAAATTTCGTTAATGTAAATTTCCAGTGTATTAAGAGTGCCGTTAACCGCATTTTTAATAATCAAGAAATCGCCTGCATAGTCGCCATTGACTTTCAAGTCAAATTGCCCTTGTGCCAATCTGTCCATAACATCACGTATTTCAACAACCGGATCATCAACGGATTTTGCTATGTTGTTAAGCCCTTCTGTAATATCGTGCCAGTCGCCTTTGTATTTACTTGAATCAATTTGGAAATGTAAATCACCTCTTACTACGGCAGCATCAATCATAGACTTAACTTCGTTACTTACTCCAATAAGGTTAGCAGAAACGCCGCGAAGCGTTTGAGGTAATATAGCTTTTTTACCCGGCATATCTTTTACTTCTACATTAAAATCTCCATCGCTTATTTTACCAAGGAATTGCATTATTCCCATTACATCATTAACTTGGTCATCAAGGATTTCATGTACCCCTTCAATCATCTCTCTGAATGAGTTCTCGTATTTATTAACATCGACTCTATATTCAAAGTCGCCTTTTCCACTAAACTCGTTCTTCATCACAATTAAATCGTCTACCATTTCATTTATTACATCTACAAGATCTCCAATGTCTTTTGTCAGCATGCCGATTTCATCTTTAGTTATATTGTGCCTGTCAATATTTACATTTAGCTTGCCTTTAGAGACGCTGTTAACAATGTTGGTAATATTAAAAATAGGTTTTGAAATCATATTTGCGATAATAATTGCAATAGCAAGACCAAGAATCACGCCTGCACCGGCAAGACCAAGCATTGTATAAAATGTTGTATTGGTCGTGTTTTGAAGTCTTGTGTCAGTTATTTCTAAAGATTCATTAATAGCATTGCGAATTTCGTAAAAATAATTAAGTATAACAGGTACTGTTCCGCCGGGACCGCCTGCAGCAGTTGTTATTAATACGGTAGCGGCGGTGTCTCCTGCTCTTGCAGCAGACATTATTTGATCTAAAATGTAATAGTCGATATAGTACAAAATTGCTGTTTCAAGACCGTCAAGACGGCGAGTTTGTGCGGTTCTCAGTTCAGATGAAACCCGATAATCAGCAGCTAAATTGTCTTTGAATTCTGTAAGAGAATCTAATAGCTGAACTCTTAGACCTCTAACTATATTTTCTTGATTGGTTATCCCTATGTTCCTAAATTGAGCATTTGCAGCTTCATCAGAACCGTCACCATAAATATCAGCAGCATGCATAGATGCACGGTTCATTGTACGCCTTGCGTCCATCATTGCTATTTCCATGTCTTGCAATATTCGACGGCGGATAGTGGGGTAATTCAATGCATGGTTGTATTCAGAACTTACATTAGTAATTTGGAACGCTCCAAAAATTGAACTAAAGGCTATAACAGCCAAGAGTATAGAAAAACCTAGAAATAGTTTTCCCTTAATCTTCATATTTTTCATAAAACTCATCATACGCATTGCTCCTTTGGCATATTTTCTTACTTGCAATTTTGCTGCTTTTTCTTGTGAATATTATAAAGTCTTCTTATATATTCAAGAAGCACTTTGTGTTGAGTATGATATAGCGTAGCACAAATCGACAAGCATTGCAATATATTTAATCCAGAAAATTGCCTTTTTTTATCATAAATTCTAATGTCTTGCCTCTTCTGCCAACATATTTTCGATAAATATACCATAGCCCTTCGTTGGGTCTTGTACAAACACATGCGTTATTGCACCTATAAGCCTTCCGTCTTGGATGATAGGGCTTCCACTCATTCCTTGAACTATCCCGTTTGTGCGTGCTAAAAGAGCCGGGTCGGTTATGCGAACAATCATGCCTTTAGTGTCATCAGAGGTATTTCTGTTTATGGTTTCGATAAATACGTCATATTCACGTACTTCATTGCCATTAACGCATGAAAGGATTTTTGCCGGGCCTTCACGTATGCTGTCTTTAAGCCCTATTCGGTATCTTTCTTTGGGAAAGCCGGGGATAGCGCCTATTTCTAATGTACCGTATATTCCGTAGTTGCTATTATGCTTCACATATCCGAAAATCTTGCTAGTGTTTATGTCTCCAATAAGCTCTCCGGGTGAGCCTTTAAGTGCTTTTCGCACAGATGTAATCTGTGAATCCATTAAAAAGCCGCCTTTTACATTTAACAGTTTTTTAGTATCAACGTCCTGTACGCCATGACCAAGGGCTGCAAATCTTCCGGTTGCCGGGTTATAGTATGTTATTGTCCCTATACCTTGCGTACTATCTCTTACCCAAACGCCAATTCTATTTATTCCGCTTGAATCTTTAACTGTAGGTATTTTTACATTTGAAATAATGCCATCTCGCTTGATTTTAAAACTAACAAAATCTTTGCTATTTTTAATAATTTGCATAAGCTGTTCTTTGTTACTGAGTCTTTGGCTGTTTGCATAAATAAGCAAGTCCCCCTGTTTAAGAATACCTTCGCAAGGGTTTTTAGATGTCCCGTCTGTAGCAGTAACAGGACCTATGCCCAAAACCATTAACCCATCTGAATTTATTCTTACCCCCACAGCTCTTCCGACAGGTATAACCTCCATATCAGGCAATACATCAATTCTCACCCGTCTAAGGGGGATTCCAAATGCGTTTACTGTCATTTGAGTGCTTCCTGAACCAAGGGCAGACAAAGTTACGTCATCTGACAGGCTGACTATAGGATTATCAGTTATCGGTTTATCATTAATGCTTAAAATGTTTTCTGTTTCAGGTCCAAAAACTGCTCTGGCGGGCAGGCGGAAATCAAGGCTTTTTTCGCTTCCATATATAAGCCTGATATTGTTTGGAATAGCTGTGAATAATGAAAACATGTATAAAGAGAAAGAAAGTGTTGCTATAAATAGCAATAATATTAATATTTTTTTATTTAAAAGCTTCAATAAGCCCATTTTTTCACGTCCTAAGCTGTTTTACGTTACCTTATAATTTAACCTTAAAATGTGACAGTTATACTTGTTATAAAATTCAAAAGAGCGACAAAAAGAAAATGATGAAAAGCAATATAATTGTAATTGTTTGTATTGAAAAAGTAGCTAGTTAATGTTAAAATGCGTTCATGAAAGGATTACATTTAGAAATTTCTGGATATATTTAAAATATCTTCAGAATATAATTGTGCCTTTAAGAATTGCGAATTGAGGTATAAAATGAAGCTGCCGAATATTAAAATCATCGGTACAGGCGGGACGATAGCCGGTGTTGCGGATAGTAAAGTTAAGACTGTTGGGTATAAATCAGGTCAGGTATCGATATTAGATCTTTTAAGCGAAATTCCAGAGGCTTCCAACGTGGCTAATATTACAGCGGAACAGTTTTGCCAAATAGGCAGCGAGCATATGACAGAGGCGATATGGCTTGATTTAGCGAAGCATATTAATGAGTTGTTAAAAAGCAATGAGATAGATGGAATTGTTATAACACACGGTACAGACACACTTGAAGAAACAGCGTATTTTTTGAACCTTACAATTAAGAGTTCAAAACCCGTTGTTCTTGTAGGTGCAATGCGCCCTGCGACGGCACTTAGTGCAGATGGACCGCTTAATCTTTTTGATGCTATCTTAGTTGCGGCAGAGCCTATGTCGCATTGTAAAGGTGTGTTAATTTGTTTTGGTAACACGATAATTTCAGCCAGAGAAGGAACAAAAACTTCCACTCATCAAACAAATACGTTTCAAGGGCGTGGCTTTGGCTGTATAGGTACTATTGTTTCCGGTATTGTGCGTTATAACTATAACACAACAAAAAAACATACGGTTGAAAGCGTTTTTTCGATTGATGATGTTGATGTTTTGCCTACGGTTGAAATTGCTTATCAATTTGCCGGAAGTAAAGAATGTATGGTAAGGGCGGTTGCTGAGCTAGGCGTGGATGCTGTTGTTATTGCGGGGTTCGGAGGAGGAAACTTTAATAAAAATTTATCTGAATATGTAAAGTCTCTCTCCGGAAAACCGGTTATTGTGCGGTCAACCCGAGTTGCATCCGGCGCAGTTGTGCGCAACGGTGATATTAATGATGATGAATACGGAACTATAGCAGGGGATGACTTGAGCCCGCAAAAAGCCCGGATACTTGTTATGCTTGCACTTTTAAAAACTAAAGACTTGGGTGAAATTCAGAACTTTTTTTATGAGTATTAAACCGCAAGTTGATATGAGGAGGCGTTAAGATTGAACGATATAATTAAATCTTTATATGATCGTAAATCGGTTCGTGCGTTTATTGACAAAGAAATACCTAAAGAAGCAAAAGAGGCGATAATTCGTGCTGCTATGGAAGCTCCAACAGCCGGTAATCAAATGCTTTACACTATTATTGATGTTACAGATCAAGCTATCAAGGACAAGCTTGCGGTAACATGCGACAATCAGCCATTTATTGCGAAAGCACCGCTTGTTTTAATATTTTTCGCAGATCATGCAAGATGGTGCGATACTTATAAAGCAGCAGGACTTGAACCAAGAAAACCCGGAACAGGGGACTTGTTTCTTGCGATTGCGGATGCATGTATAGCAGCTCAAAACTCTGTTGTTGCGGCAGAATCCCTCGGGATTGGTTCATGCTACATAGGTGATATACTTGAACAATGTGAAATACACAGGGAGATGTTTGACCTCCCAAAACATGTTGTTCCTGCGGCAATGCTTGTCTTCGGATATCCAACGGAATCGGCAGCTAAACGAGAAAAGCCTAAGCGGTTTGATAAAAAATATGTTGTTTTTGAAAATAAATACAAAACTCTCCCCCTGGAAGAGCATATAAATATGTACGAAGACAGAGAAAAAGCATCAGGCAAGCCCGGTGGAGATTTTGAAGAGAAAATTAAAGCGTTTTGTCTAAGAAAATATGAATCTGATTTTTCAATTGAAATGACGAGATCAGCAGATGTTTATTTGGAAGAGTTTAGGTAATAAGGGGATAAATCAATGAAAACACAGGATTGTTATCAAGAAATTTTTAATGATTCAATTATTGAATGTTAGGATTGACTATTCATGTAATTTTGGCATACAATAGCCAGAGTTTAACTTTAATTGGGGGATGTTATGTTTAATCAAAGAAAAAGAGTTGCGTTGGATACAGATAAAAACAAACATAATATTTTAAGTCGATGGCGACTGATTTGGTACTTTGTAATTGTATTTATGCTTACAATTTACATCCTATTTAATTGGGGCTTGGCGATTGATTTCACTCCTTTTGATAATTTTGACAGAAATAACCTGCTGTTTGTAGTGTGGATAATCATTGTTTCGTTGCCCTTTATTCGCATTGAATCTGAAAAAGGAAAAACAGGTTTAGATACGGGAAGTGATTATTGGGAAAATAAGGCTAACGAAGCTAAGGCGAAGAATATTAAGCTGCCGGATTCAAAAGAAGCAGATATTAACGAAATAGATACAAAAATTGGTAATGCAGAAAGGGGTGCTAAAAAATGAGTTGGTTGGGTCGAGCTTACAGCAATGCTTCTTATTCAGATGATAATAAACAGTTTACAACAAGACAGCTTTTAGATTTAGTTAAAAATGGTGCAGATTTTTTAAGAGATCAAAATCTGTCGGATGTAACAGCAGATGATTGGATTAATTATTCGGAAAAAATTGTGGAGTTAGCGACAAAAGGATACGATACAAACATATATTTAAGTTATTTGCGGATGGTGATTTCAATTCGGTCTAGCAAAAATTTTGAACCTTATCAAAGAATAAAAGCATGTTTAGACTACTTAATTGATGTAATAGGTGTCTTAAGTGTGTAATCAATTTAACATATGATGAAATATTAACAAACGAGGTATATAAATGAAACAAAAAAAAATCATCCTATTAATTTTAATTACGATATTAATTGGGGCATTTCCAAATACGGCTTTTGCAAATGAAGCCTATCTAGGCTTAACTGCCAGATCTGCTATCTTGATTGAAGAAAGAAGCGGACGGATTCTTTATGAAAAAAATGCACATGAAAGAATTTATCCTGCCAGTACAACTAAAGTTTTAACGGCTTATCTTGCGCTTGACTTTCTTGATCCGGACGAGCTTATTGTTTTGGGGCGAGAGATACTGCTTGTTCCTCCCGGGTCTAGCGTTGCACGGCATCAAGTAGGTGAGACAATTACCGTTGAAAACATGATAAGGGCTCTTATAATCAGCTCAGGCAACGAAACGAGTATTTCTGTTGCTGTAAATGTTGTAAGGCGAACAAGCGGTGTTAACAATATAAATTATAGTGATGCGATGGATGAGTTTATGGACATGATGAACGAACGGGCAAGAAGCATCGGTGCGCTTAATACAAATTTCACTAACCCGCATGGGTTTCATGATGATAATCACTTTACGACAGCATATGATATGGCACTTATAATACGAGCAGCTTTGCAAAACCCATTGATTAGGCAAATAGCTGCCGAGTCAACATTTGTTGGTAATGGTGCGGATAATCGTGCTGCCCCCGGAGCAATTACACAGAACTATGATTGGACTTCACGTAACTTGCTTATAGTTGAAGGCAGTCCTTTTTACTACCCATATGCAACCGGGTTTAAAACAGGATTCACTGATCAAGCGTCAGACACCCTTGCGACATCCGCATCAAGGGATAATATAAATTTAATTGCGGCTGTGTTCTATTCGCCAATGCCGGGCAGGTGGAACGACAGCACTAGGCTTTTTGAGTTCGGATTTAACTTTTTTGGATTTGAACTTGTTCAAGAAGCAGAGGTAATTCTTGGACAAGTTGAAGTTGACGGTGTTAGACTAGGTTATGATAATCTGCTTGACATCGTATCGAACCTAAGGCATACTGAATTCTTAAGCAGAGCCGAAGTCGGGCGGCTGAGATATGAGATTATTTTCGATAATGATTTGATTTCACCTCAAGAGGAGGGCGTTAGGCGGTCTGTAAGACTTATGGCTCCAATAGAAGAAGGACAGCCTTTAGGCAGGATTGTTTACACTATCGACGGTAATGTAATTTATGAAGATACTATTTTTGCAGCGTATGAAATATATGGGAGGACTCCTCAAACAGACAGAGCTTATAGATTGGGTGAATTTAGAGAAAGATTATTTTCACTTTCCGGTTTGATATATTGGATAGGGTTTGTTATAATCATCTTGCTAATATTTTTTATAGTTCTTTTAATCACGGGACGCAGACGCTCACGCGGTTATAGTATAAGATCCCGTAGATATTAATGTGCATTAATGGAGGTGCAGTATGTACGATATTAACGTAGTAAGAAAAGCCGACCCTGAAGTAGCGTCGGCATTAGAGGGTGAGCTTAAAAGACAGCAGGAAAAAATTGAGCTTATTGCTTCCGAGAATTTTGTATCAGAAGCTGTAATGGCGGCAATGGGTTCATGGGCAACAAACAAATATGCGGAAGGGTATCCGGGCAAACGCTATTATGGCGGATGCGAAGAGGTTGACAAGTTAGAAGATTTAGCGAGAGATCGTGTTAAGCAATTATTTTGCGCAGAACATGCAAATGTTCAGCCTCACTCAGGTGCACAGGCTAATATGGCAGTATATTTTGCGTTTTTAAAACCGGGTGACACAATCCTTGGTATGAATCTTGCCCATGGCGGGCATTTAACCCACGGAAGCCCTGTTAACATGTCCGGTAAATATTTCAATATCATACCTTATGGCGTTTCAAAAGAAACAGGTCAAATTGACTATAATGAGCTTGAATCATTAGCAAAAGAGCATAAACCCAAAATGATTGTAGCCGGCGGAAGTGCATATACAAGAAGTATCGACTTTGAGAGATTTGGTAAAGTTGCAAAAGAAGTCGGAGCCATTTTGTTTGTTGACATGGCACATATAGCAGGTCTTGTCGCTGTTGGGCTACATAATGATCCTATTCCTCATGCGGATGTTGTTACTTCAACTACTCATAAAACTCTTAGAGGACCAAGAGGCGGTGTTATTTTATGCAAAGCTGAGCATGCAAAGATAATTGACAGCGCAGTATTCCCTGGTCAACAAGGCGGACCTTTAATGCATGTTATAGCTGCAAAAGCAGTAGCATTTAAAGAGGCACTTGCCCCGGAATTCAAAGAATACCAAAAGAAAGTTTTAGAAAATGCAAATGCGTTGGCTAATAGGCTGGTTAAAAACGGATTCAATCTTGTTTCTGGTGGAACTGATAACCATTTAATGCTTGTTGATCTTCAAAATATGGATATAACAGGTAAGCTTGCAGAACATCAGCTTGACGAAATAGGCATAACTTGTAATAAAAACTCTGTTCCGTTTGATCCAAAAAGCCCATTTGTCACAAGCGGCATAAGACTTGGTTCTCCTGCTATGACTACCAGAGGGCTTAACACGGCAGACATGGAAGAGATTGCTGAAATTATTACTATCGTTATCAAAGATTTTGAAAACAAAAAAGAAGAAGCGGCGAAAAGAGTTAAAACTTTGCTTGCTAAGTACCCGATGTATAAATAAATAGAATTCATCATAAAAAAGCAGAGGCGTTTGTATTATTAATTCGCAAGGGAGACAAGGAAGATGAGGAGCTCTTTTTGCGGATTAATAAGCCTCTGTTTTTTCACGAGTTTTGTAAATACGAATTTTAAAGCAAAAATTGTCTAGAATATAGATATATACTAGCTTCGCACGTGAATCTAATTTGAGCGAACACGCTTAAAAGCCCGTCATTGCGGGCTTGACCCGCAATCTTCATGCTGTGGACTGTGAGCCATGTTCATTGCTGCTACAACGCTCAAGTGCCATTTGCGTTAATAATGATAAATATGGTGTTGAAATTT
>Ga0123352_10000776_pt1 | contig 39866 bp, 33 predicted proteins | sample TergutLab28metaG_FD_89700 | JGI IMG/M metagenome (GOLD analysis project Ga0123352, IMG submission 89700) | Labiotermes labralis P1 segment gut microbial communities from Petit-Saut dam, French Guiana - Lab288 P1 | ecosystem: Host-associated > Arthropoda: Insects > Digestive system > Gut ... | reverse complement strand
GGCGACCTGCTGGCCCAGGGCATCCTGGACCCGGCCAAGGTCACCCGCTCGGCGCTGCAGAACGCCGCGTCGATCGCCGGCCTGTTCCTCACCACCGAGGCCGTCGTCGCCGACAAGCCCGAGCGCGTCGCCGCTCCGGCCGGCGACCCGACCGGCGGCATGGACTTCTAGGAGTCCGCACGCACGACAGAGAGGGCGCTCCCCACGGGGAGCGCCCTCTTTCGTGTCCGGGCCAGGGCCCCACGACAGGAAACGCAGGATTTGTCACCCCGAACCGGGCCGTCGGGGTGACGAATCCCGCGTTGTGCGGCAGCCGTGAGCCGTGCGCAGCCCTACAGCCCCGCCGCGAACATGCGGTAGTTGCGCAGCTCGCTCTCCTGGTACTGCTGCGCGGCGCTCGTGAGCACCTGCTGCAGCTGGCCCATCTGCGTTTCGATCGTGCGCTGGGTCGTCGTCCAGCCCGCGAGCATCTGCTGGAACGCGGTGGCGGCCTGGCCCGACCACGAGCCCTGGAGCGCGGTGAGCGTCGCGGTGAGGTGCGCCGCGTCGCCGCGCAGCTGCTCGAGGGTGGCCTGGGCGGAACGGGTGGCGTCGAGCACCGCGGTGCTGTCGACCTGGAACGTGGTCATGGCTTCCTCCGTGATGGTGAGTGGATGCCACGAAGCTACGCAGGCCGCGGCATCCCCCGCCCGTCCACGACTGCGGAATGTGGAGAGACCACTCGAAACGGTGCCTGTGCTGGGGAAGACGCCTCAGATGGCGTCGGTCAACGGCAGCAGCACGCGGAAGGTGGCGCCGCCGCCCAGCGTCTCGACCACGTCGACGGCGCCCTTGTGCGCCGCCACGATCGACATGACGATCGCGAGGCCGAGCCCGCTGCCGCCGGTCTCGCGTGTGCGCGAGGTGTCGGCCCGCCAGAAGCGCTCGAAGATCTTCTCGCGGATCTGCGGGGGGATGCCCTCGCCGTGGTCCACGATCTCGACGACCGCCTGGCGCGCGGCCACGTTCGCCGAGACGCGGATCTGGATCGGCGAGCCGTCGGGCGTATAGCGCACGGCGTTGCCGATCAGGTTGCCGAGCACCTGGCGCAGCTTGTTCTCCTCGCCCATCACGAGGGCGGGCACGGCGCGGCGCTCGGGCAGGTCCCCGAGCTCCAGAGGCATCGTCTCCATCAGGCCCGGGTCGCTGCGGCGCGGCTGCGAGCGGCGGCGCAGCCGGGCGAGGGCCGACGCGGTGAACGCGATCGGGCCGGTCGAGTTGGTGTCGGACTGGGGACGCTGGGGCAGACGGATGCCGCCGCGCTGCGCGGCCCGCACCACGCCCGTCGTCGCGGGCTGCGGCACCGCCCCGTCCCGCCCGACGACGGGCAGCACCGCGGTCGGGGTCGGCTCGTCGAACGCCGACGGCCCGGGCACGGGCAACGGGGCCCGGGGCAGGTCCACCACCACGGTGAACTCGCGCGAGGGGTTGGCGGCGCGGGCGTCCATCGCCGCGTCATACGCCAGCGGCAGCAGGTCGACCTGCGCGACCTGCAACGGCCGCGTCTCGTCGAGGCGCGCGAGCTCGAGCAGGTCCTCGACGAGGCCGCCCATGCGCAGCGCCTCCTTCTCGATGCGCTCCATAGCACCGGCGACGGCCGTCTCGTCCTGCAGGGCGCCCATGCGGTACAGCTCGGCGTAACCGCGCACCGAGACGAGCGGCGTGCGCAGCTCGTGGCTCGCGTCGCCGACGAAGCGCCGCATCTGCTCGATCGTGCGCGCCCGGTCTTTGAACGCGCGGTCGATGCGGGAGAGCATCGTGTTGAGCGACCGGTTCAGGCGGCCGACCTCGGTGTTGGGCTCGGCGCCGCCGAGGCGCTGGCTGTAGTCGCCGTCGGCGATCGCGGCGGCGGTGCGCTCGACCTGGCGCAGGGGCGCGAACGTGGTGGTCACCAGCATCCTCGTCAGCACCGCCCCGACGACCACGACGATGACGCCGAAGCCCAAGAAGATCGTGAGGTACGCGGTCATCAGCACGTCGATCGAGCCGGTCGACGTCGCCACGATCGCCGAGCCCTGACTACCGTCGGAGGTGAACTGCAGCGTCACGCAGCGTGCGCGGTACTCCACGCTGCCGTCGTTGCTCGCGAGGTTGAAGCTCTCGCCCACCCGGCACGCCGCGGCGAGCGACGGCGACAGTGTCGTCTGGATCGCGGGTCGCACCGCGCTCGCCTTGTCGCGCATGTTGTACTTCAGCAGCCGCCCGTCGGCGTCGTAGAGCGCGAAGAAGTAGGTGCTCGAGTCGCTGCTGCCGTCACCGGAGGCGAGCGCGTTGTCGTTGCTGGAATCGGCGTCGACCATGGCGTTGATGCTCGCCGCGGTCGATGCCGCGACGAGCTGCTGGTCGAGCTGCGAGATCAGCACGGGCCGGAACAGCAGCGTCGTGCCGACCCCGGTGAGCAGCAGCCCGAAGGTCAGCACCAGCACCGTCACGCCCGTGATCTTGGAGCGCAGCGAGATGGCGTTCCACGCGGTGAGCAGCGATCGATGCATAGATCTCGGACGTTAGCCCGGCTTGCTGGGCCGGGGCTGATGCGGTGCGGTGGATGTCTGGGGCGTCGGCCGCTGTTACGCCTTGCCCGCCTTGAGCATGTAGCCGAAGCCGCGCTTCGTCTGGATGAGCGGCTCGCTCGAGTGGGCGTCGACCTTGCGGCGCAGGTACGAGATGTAGCTCTCGACGATGCCCGCGTCGCCGTTGAAGTCGTATTCCCACACGTGGTCGAGGATCTGGGCCTTCGACAGCACGCGGTTCGGGTTCAGCATGAGGTAGCGCAGCAGCTTGAACTCGGTGGGGGAGAGCTCGATCGCGGTGTCGCCCACGAAGACCTCGTGCGTGTCCTGGTCCATCGTGAGCTCGCCGGCGCGGATGATCGCGTCGTCGTCGGCCTGCATGGTGCGGCGCAGGATCGCCTTGATGCGCGCGACGATCTCGTCGAGGCTGAACGGCTTGGTGACGTAGTCGTCGCCGCCGACCGTGAGGCCGGTGATCTTGTCCTCGGTGTCGTCCTTCGCGGTGAGGAAGAGGATGGGGGCCGTGTAGCCCGCGCCGCGCAGACGCTTCGTGACGCCGAAGCCGTTCATGTCGGGCAGCATCACGTCGAGGATGATGAGGTCGGGCTCTTCTTCGAGAACCGCGGAGATGGCCTGAGCGCCGTTGGCGACAGCACGGACGGCGAAACCTGCGAAACGGAGGCTGGTGGTCAGCAGATCACGAATATTCTGCCCGTCGTCGAAGATGAGAATTCGAGGTCCTGCGTTCATGCGTCCAGTATCTGACTGTTTCCTGGAATCCGACAGGGAGAATTTTGAACGCGGCTTATGCGGCCCGCGGAATAGGCTCGGGGCATGACGACTCGTCGCTTCGTGATCATCGGGGGCGGCCTCGCCGCGGCCACCGCGGCGGAGACGCTGCGGGCTGAGGGCTATGACGGCGACGTGATGGTGTTCGGTGCCGAACGCCACCTGCCGTACCTGCGGCCGCCGCTCTCGAAGGAGTATCTGAGCGACCCCGCCAAGGAGCCGCTCGAGACGTACGTCCACCCGTGGGACTGGTACACCGAGCACGGCGTGCACGTGCTGACCGGCACGCTCGCCGTCGAGCTCGACCTCGTCGACCGCAAGGTCGTGCTCGACGAGACCTCGTCGGTGGCCTTCGACAAGGCGCTCATCGCGACGGGCGCGAAGCCGCGTCGCGCACAGGTGCCCGGCGCCGAGGCATCCGGCGTCCACTATCTGCGCACGCTCGATGACAGCGAGGACCTGCGGGACGCCCTGGCCGGGGGCGGCAAGCGCGTGGTCGTGCTCGGCTCCGGATGGATCGGCATGGAGACCGCGGCCGTGGCGCGGGGCTATGGCAACGACGTCACGGTCGTCGCGCGCGGTGCGCTGCCGCTGTCGAGCGCGGTCGGCCCCGAGCTCGGAGCGATCTACGGCAAGCTGCATCGCGACAAGGGTGTGCAGTTCCGCCTGCAGCGCGAGGTCCGCGAGATCCTCACCGCCGACGGGCAGGTCACGGGCGTCGCGACCGACCAGGACGGCGAGGTCATCCCCGCCGACCTCGTCATCGTCGGCCACGGCGCCGCCCCGAACACCGAGATCGCCGAAGACGCGGGCTTGGCGGTGAACAACGGCATCCTCGCCTCCGCCTCGCTCGCGACCTCGAACCCGCTCGTCTACGCGGCGGGGGACGTCGCCAACGCGATCCACCCCGTGCTCGGCCGCCGCCTGCGCAGCGAGCACTGGGCGAACGCGATCGGCGGGGGCCGCACCGCGGCGAAGGCCATGCTCGGGCACGACGTCGTCTACGACGACGTGCCCTACTTCTACAGCGACCAGTACGACGTCGGCATGGAGTACGCGGGCTACACCGCGCTCGCCGCGGACGTGCAGCCGGTCTTCCGCGGTGACATCGACGCCCGCGAGTTCATCGCGTTCTGGGTCGCGGGCGGCCGGCTCGTGGCCGGCCTGAACGTGAACGTGTGGGATGTCTCGGACGACATCCAGACGATCATCCGCGAGGGCCGCAGGGTCGACCCGGCCCGCCTCGCCGACCCGGGCATCCCGCTGCTCGACGTGTGATCGCCGTGCCGACGACCCTGTACCGGCCGCCGCTGGCCGCCCCCGTGCGCCGCATCGGCGCCCACGAGTTCGACTTCTCGCGACGCGTGGCCGTGATGGCGGTCGTGAACCGCACGCCCGACTCGTTCTACGACAAGGGGCGCACCTTCGCCCTCGACGCCGCGGTCGACGCGTGCGTCGCGGCGGCGCGGGCCGGCGCCGACTGGGTCGACATCGGCGGCCAGCCGTTCGCGCCCGGGCCGGCCCTCGACCCCGCCGACGAGATCGAGCGCGTGGTTCCCGTCGTCGCCGCCGTGCGAGCGGCGAGCGACGTCGTCATCTCGGTCGACACGTACGACGCGCAGGTGGCGCGCGCGGCGCTCGCGGCGGGCGCGGATGTCGTGAACGACACGACCGGCCTGCACGACCCCGACCTCGCGAAGGTCGTGGCCGACGCGGAAGCCACGCTCGTCGTGACCCACTCGCTCGCCGCGACCCGTGGTGCGGGCCCGCGCACCCAGTTCGCGCGGCCGAGCTACGGCGACGTCGTGACCGAGATCCGCGACTTCCTCGCGGAGCGGGCGGCCTACGCGATCGAGCAGGGCGTGGCATCCGATCACGTCATCATCGACCCCGGTCACGACCTGAACAAGAACACGATGCACTCGCTCGAGCTCACGCGCCGTCTGTCCGAGATCGCCGACCTCGGCCACCCGGTGCTCGCGGCGGTGTCGAACAAGGACTTCATCGGCGAGGCCCTCGCCGCCCCGCGCGAGGCGCGGCTCGAGGGCTCGATCGCCGCGGCCGTCGTGGCGATCATGCAGGGGGCGCGGATCGTGCGGATGCACAACGTGCGCGAGTCGGTCGCGGCGGTGCGGATGACCGAGGCCATCCTGGGGTGGCGCGAGCCGGCAGGGCCGCTCGTGCACAACATGGGCGAAGAGAACCAGCGCTAGGCGGGCGACCGTCGAGCACGGGGAGGGCGACGAGTGAGCACTGCGCGGATCGACCGGCTGCTGCCGAGCGCCGTCGACGAGGCATCCGACGACCAGATCCTCGAGTGGTACGCGAACGGCGCCGCGCGCGCCGACGGGAAGCCGTGGGTGCGCCTCAACTTCGTCGCGTCCCTCGACGGCGCGGCCACGCGCGACGGGCTCTCGGGCGGGCTGGGGGATGACGCGGACCGCCGCATCTTCGACCTGCTGCGCCGGCTCGCCGACGTCGTGCTCGTCGCGGCGGGCACGGTGCGCAAGGAGGGCTACGGCGCGATGCGCCTGTCGGACGCCGACGTGGCCTGGCGTGTGGCGCACGGCCGCACCCCGCACCCCGTGTTCGCCCTCGTGTCCGCCGAGCTCGGGCTCGGGCCGCAGGCGCCGCTCTTCGCGGAGGCGCCCGTGCGCCCCATCGTCTTCACCACCGCCGACGCGCCCGACGACCGCTTCCAGGCGTTGAGCGAGGTGGCGGATGTCGTCGTCGCCGGCGTCGACCTCGTCGAGCCCTCGTTCCTGCTCGAGGAGCTGCAGCGCCGCGGTCACTTGAGCGTGCACTGCGAGGGCGGCCCGACGTTCGCGGGTCTCATGCTCGCCGACGACGCCGTCGACGAGCTCTGCCTCACCCTGTCGCCGACGCTCGAGGGCGGTGACGCGGGGCGCATCACGGGCGAAGTGCCCTCCGACCCGCACGCGATGCGCCTCGCGATGGCGATGCGCGCGGACTCGACGCTGCTGCTGCGCTACGTGCGCGACTGAGCGGGCGGATGTCGCCGACATACCTCGTCGCGCACTCCGCGGAGTAGGCTCGTTCCCTATGGCTGACGGACCCCTCATCGTCCAGAGCGACCGCACCGTGCTCCTCGAGGTCGCCCACCCGCAGGCGGAAGACGCCCGGCACGACCTGGCGATCTTCGCCGAGCTCGAGCGTGCGCCGGAGCACATCCACACCTACCGCATCACGCGGCTCGGGTTGTGGAACGCCCGTGCGGCAGGGCATCAGGCCGAGGACATGCTCGCGACGCTCGAGAAGTACTCGAAGTTCCCCATCCCGCAGTCGGTCGCGGTCGACATGCGCGAGACGGTGGGGCGCTACGGCAAGCTCGTGATCACCCGGGATGCCGAGGGCGAGCTGATCCTCACGAGCACCGATCACCCGGTGCTGACCGAGGTGGCATCCGCCAAGCGCATCGCGCCGCTGCTGCCGCGTCGCATCGACGACCGGACCTACGCCGTCGAGGCATGGGCGCGCGGCGCCCTCAAGCAGGAGCTCGTCAAGCTCGGCTGGCCCGCCGAGGACCTCGCCGGCTACACGCCCGGCACGCCGCACCCGATCGACCTCGCCGAGGACGGCTGGCACCTGCGCGACTACCAGGCCAAGGCCGTCGAGAACTTCTTCGAGGGCGGCTCCGGGGTCGTCGTGCTGCCGTGCGGCGCGGGCAAGACGCTCGTCGGCGCGGGGGCGATGGCGACCGCCAAGACCACGACCCTGATCCTCGTCACGAACACCGTGAGCGCCCGGCAGTGGCGTGACGAGCTGCTGCGCCGCACGTCGCTCACCGAGGCCGAGATCGGCGAGTACTCGGGTCAGACCAAGGAGATCAAGCCGGTCACGATCGCGACCTACCAGATCCTCACCTCGAAGCGGAAGGGCCAGTACGCGCATCTCTCGCTGCTCGACGCGCTCGACTGGGGGCTCGTGGTCTACGACGAGGTGCACCTGCTGCCCGCGCCGGTGTTCAAGCTCACCGCCGAGCTGCAGGCACGCCGCCGCCTCGGCCTCACCGCGACGCTCGTGCGCGAGGACGGCCGCGAGGGCGACGTGTTCTCGCTCATCGGGCCCAAGCGCTTCGACGCGCCCTGGAAGGAGATCGAGGCGCAGGGCTTCATCTCGCCGGCGTCCTGCTACGAGGTGCGCGTCGACCTGCCGCCGTCGGACCGTCTCGAGTACGCGGCGTCCGCCGACGACGAGCGCTACCGGCTCGCCGCGACCGCGCCCGCCAAGCTCGACGTCGTGCGCGCGCTCGTCAAGCGGCACGAGGGCGAGCGCATCCTGATCATCGGGCAGTACCTCGACCAGATCGAGATGCTGTCGGATGCCCTGGGTGCGCCCCAGCTGACGGGGGCGACCCCCGTCGACGAGCGCGAGGTGCTCTTCCAGCAGTTCCGCACGGGCGAGATCAAGGTGCTCGTCGTCTCGAAGGTCGCGAACTTCTCGGTCGACCTGCCCGAGGCGACGGTCGCGATCCAGGTGTCGGGCTCGTTCGGCTCGCGCCAGGAGGAGGCGCAGCGCCTCGGCCGCCTGCTGCGCCCGAAGGAGTCGGGCCTGTCGGCGAACTTCTACACGCTCGTCGCGCGCGACACCGTCGACCAGGACTTCGCCCAGAACCGCCAGCGCTTCCTCGCCGAGCAGGGCTACTCGTACACGATCCTCGACTCGGAGTCGCTCGACGCCGTCGCCGCGTAGGCGGCCCGGGCGCGAGTGCGTCCACCCGTCGCGGATGTGCCCGGACGTCCGGGCACATCCGCGACAGATGGGCACACGTCGGCGACAAGCGGGCACATCCGCGGAGGCGGTTACGGGGCGCGCACGCCCTTGATGCTCTTGAGCGGCAGGGTGCGCTCGATGTCGGCCCGGCGGTCCCGGCCGCGCAGGCGGCCGCCGCCGACGCCGGTGGGCTCGAGCAGGAAGTCGAGCTCCGAGCCGTCGGGCATGCCGACCGTGACGATGAGCGGCACCTTGGCCTTCACCGCGGTCTCGAGCTGGCGCGACAGCCAGGCCTCCGGCGACTGCGCGGATTCCGCCGCGGCGTTCTCGCGCAGGTGCGTCACGAGCGCGGTCGCGCGGTCGATCGTCGGGATGACGTCCGTGACGGGCGCGTGCCGCTTCTTCACGCCGACGATCTGGCCGTCGGGCCCCTCCGCGGCGACGGGGTACTTCGCGTCGGCGAGGGCCCAGTACACGACATCCCGGCCGAACCTCGTGGTCAGCTCATCGGGCGCCGTGCGCGTCAGGCCGAGGGACGCGAAGGCCTGGTCGACGGCGATCGCGCCGATCAGATCGGTCTCGGCCGAGTGCACGATCGACTTCGCCTGGGGGTCGTCGCCTGCGGCGCGCACGCGCACGAGCCCGTAGCGCCTCACCGCCTCGGTGATCAGATAGTCGAGGGGCTGCGGGATGCCGGTGAGCGACACCCCCGTCAAGAAGGTGCGGATCGACTCGCCGGTCTCGCCCGCGGCGATCGCCCGCTCGAGGCTCGCGGCCGTGACCCGGTAGGTCGAGGCGAGGGCGCGGCTCTCGACGACGGCGATGCGCCGCAGGTGCGCGTCGAGGCTCGGCACGAGCGGCCCCGGGCTCACGACCGTGAGGTCGTGCTGCAGATAGACCTTGTCGACCTCGGGCGGCAGCAGCGACATCATCGCGGTCGCGGCGGCCTCGGGGCCGTCTTCGAGCAGCGCGGCACCAGCTGCGCTCGGCAGCTCGCCCGCCGTGATTCCGAGCAGCTCGGCGGATGCCTCGAAGCGCTCGACCGACCGCAGCAGCGGCTCGCCCGAGGCGGGGTAGAACCAGCTCAGGGTGTCGTGCAGGGCGCGGCCCCACGGCAGATGGGTGCGGGTCGCGAGCAGCTCGCGGATCGACGTCGGCACGGCGTTCAGCCAGGTCGCTGCGAGACCCTGCCAGCGCTCGGCGGTCGTGCCCGCGAGCCAGTGCTCGGCGGCGTCGGTGGTGAGCCACAGCGAGCCGTCGCGCGCGACCAGCCCGGCACGCTCGGAAAGCCACACCGCAACGGGCACCGCCTCGGCGGGCACCGCCATCACGGCGGCGAGCCGACGACCGTCGGGCAGGCTGAGGCCGCCCTTCTGCAGCTCGCGCGCGGGGTCGCGCTCGAGCTCGCCGAAGAGCTCGGCGAAGGCCGTCACGGAGTGGAAGGCCCGCTCGCTCGCGAGCTGGTCGGTGGCGTCCCGGTCGGATGCCACGACCGCGGCGAGCGCGGCGGGCGGGGTCTCGGCGAGCAGCTGGTGCGGGCTCGGCAGACCCTCGTGCGGCCACGCCAGCAGGCGCTCGGCCACGGCCTCGTAGGCGCCCCAGCCGTCGTCGGTGTGCTCCACGAGGGCGCGCGACGACAGGGCGTCGAGGCGTGCCGCGGTCGCGGCATCCCGCTCATCGACCGTCTCGCCCGTCGCGAGCGCGGCCAGCACGGCCAGGGTCGGGCGGTCGAGGCCGGTCAGCGCGTGCTGCACGGCGGGGTGCTCGAGAAGCGCCTCGGCGAGGTCGAAGAAGTCGTCGATCTTCGGGCGCAGCGGCAGACGCAGCGTGATGAGCGCGTGCAGCGCCTCGTCGTCGAGCGCGGCGAGCCGGGATGCGAGCGTCAGAGTGCTCGTCATGAGGTGCCCCGCTCGCCCGCCACGTCTACTTGGCCCGTCGCGTGTTGTGCTTGCGGCGTTCGAGGGCGCCGACGACGAAGAGGGCGATGATCCCGAGGGCGCCCAATGGCAAGCCCAGGCTGGGGAAGAAGGTCACGACCATTTGCAGCGGCGTGGGCTTCGTCATGCCCGCATGACCCACGAAGAGGATGATCACGATCGCGATGACCGAGAGGCCGATCAGCGTGAGGCTGAAGATCGCCAGCGCGTTCTGAAGACGGGCGGGCCGCGGTCGGGACTCGGGGGGCACGAAAACAAGGATAATTGAGTTCGGCCTGCCGACCGCCACCTGCGGCCAGGCCGAGTGACACGAAAGAGGTATCCGATGCCCACCGGGCGAGTGAAGTTCTACGACGAGGAGAAGGGCTTCGGCTTCATCGCAGGCGATGACGGCCAGGAAGTCTTCCTGCACGCCACAGCGCTGCCCGCCGGTGCTGAGGTCAAGGCGGGTGCCCGCCTCGAATACGGCATCGCCGACGGCAAGCGCGGCCCGCAGGCGCTCTCGGTGCGCGTGGTCGAGGCGCCCGTCAGCCTCGCGCGCCAGCGCCGCATGAAGGCCGACGACATGGCGGTCGTGGTCGAGAACCTGATCCAGGTGCTCGACGGCATCGGCAACGACCTGCGGCACAACCGCTACCCGTCGAAGGCGCACGGCGCCAAGGTCGCCGCGGTGCTGCGTCGCGTCGCCGAGGACCTCGAGGCCTAGTCGTGTCCGACGAATCCACGACCCCCGAGGTCGAGCCGGAGGGGGCCGTCGCCGAGGCATCCGCCGATCGGCCCGCCGCCGTCGCCGACGAGGTGCTGCTGAAGGCGGCGGATGTCGCGCGCGCCGCCCTCTACGAGATCACGCCCAGGGCCACCGTCGGTGCCCCCGCCGGACACCTCGTCGAGGGCGAGCGGGTCCTCTCGCTCCTGTTCGAGAACACCCTGCCGGGCTACCCGGGGTGGTACTGGACGGTGTCGCTGTCGCGTGAGGTCGATTCCGACGAGGTGAACGTGCTCGAGGCCGAGCTCATGCCGGGCGAGACCGCGCTGCTCGCGCCCGACTGGGTGCCCTGGGCCGACCGTCTGGCCGAGTACCAGGCGCAGAAGAAGGCCGAGCGCGAGGCCGCGGTCGCGGCCGGCGAGCCCGAGCCCGAGGACGACTTCGTCTCCGGTGACGAGCTCGAGGGTGCGGAGGACGACGAGTCCGACGACGACCTCGACGGGGAGGACGACGACCTCGACTCGGACGACCTCGACGACGACGAGGATCATGAGGACGACGACGATGACCTCTCCGTCGACGATGACGATGACGACTTCGATGAGGACGATGAGCTCGAGTTCGACGAGTCGGACGACATCCAGGACGCCGAGGCGGCCGCACTCGCCGACGACGAAGAGGAATAGCTCGCGCACCTGACCGCACGCGAGCGGTGAGTTCGATGGCCGCTGGCTGCTGATCCGTGCCCCGAACTGCGCTTTCGCGTCACTTCAGACGCAGGCCGCGACGGCGCAGCACCGCGAACACCCTTTCGATGAAGATCCTGCGGTTCCCGAACAGATCCTTCGACGTGACCTGAACCACCTCCCACCCCTCGGCCCTGATCAGCTCGTCGCGCTCGATGTCGCTGAGGAAGCGATCGCGTTCGCGATGGCCGTCGCCCTGGTACTCGAACACGACCCCGAACTGCGGCAGCGCCAGGTCGGGATGCAGAACCAGTCGACCGTCGGCGACGGGAATCGCATGGCGGATGACGGGCTCGGGAACGCCTGCTGCGACCAGGAGCAGGCGCAGTAGGGTCTCCGGGCGGGAGTCGACGCCGTGGCGCACGCGGGCGAGTGCCCACCGCAGCTTCTTGGCGCCGCGCTTCCCTGCATGTCTCCTCACGGCCTCCGTCAGCTGCTCGAGCGTGCAGCGCGGCTGCCGGCGGTGGCCCTCCCAAGGGTCGCCGGAAAGCAGGAAGTCGCCCGCGGCGACGAGGTCCTCTCGCGAGAGAGCCTCTGCGAGCTGACACCAGGCGGCGGTCGCTTCGACGACGGGCAGCCCCGCGAGCATCACGACCCGGAAGCTGTGTGCGGCGAAGCTGTGACCGGTGATGCCCTCGGCGCGCGGGGGAGTGCGCGGCGCCACGACGGCGACGTCGAGCGGCCGATGCGGCATGTCGATTCCGGGCGGGAGCGGGACCCCGTGCAGGGCGGCCGCCGTGACGCCGCAGAACGCGAACGTGCCCCGCGTGCGCACCGCACACGCGGCGGCACGGTCGGTAAGCGCCGTTGCGATGCCGACGACGTTGGCGCCGCGGAAGGGTTGCGAGATCGCTGCGTTGCGCAGTCTGCTCGGCGTGACGCCGGCGGCGAGTGCGGTGGCGGTCGAGAACGTCGTGCCGAGTGAGTCGGGAAGAGACGGGGGCTGTGACATCCGCACACGATGACCGATCTGGATGTCTCGCCGTGGGCGTCGTGCTCCGAACTGTGCACTGGGTACGAGGCGGGAGCCGTGTGCTGGGCAAGAATGCCCCGGGCCTGCGCCGACCGGGCTCAGGTCGGTGTCCGCCACCGCTGCCCCGAACGCACCGTTCGGGGCGGCTCGAGGCCCATCCCTGGAGGGTCGGTGACCGGAACCCACCGCTCGCGTGCGCTCGGGTTGGAACTCGAGAACGAAGACAGCCCGAATCCACCTCTCGGGTGCGTTCGGGCGAGGGGGGCTTCGGCTCGGGGAGGTTGCACCCGATCGGGCCGAGCAGGAGCCGGTCATGAGTAGGGCCCCCTCCGACCGGAGGGGGCCCTGCTCGTACCGGGCTCAGCCCAGGTGCTCGACCACGTACTCGATCGAGGAGATGAGCTTCGCGACATCCGCCGGGTCGATCGACGTGAAGGTCGCGACGCGCAGCTGGTTGCGCCCCAGCTTGCGGTACGGCTCGGTGTCGACGATGCCGTTCTCGCGCAGCGCCTTCGCGACCGCGGCCGCGTCGATGCCGTCGAAGTCGATCGTCGCGACGACCTGCGAGCGGTCGGCCGGGTCGGCGACGAACGGGGTCGCATACGACGTGGCCTCGGCCCAGCTGTAGAGCTGGTCGCTCGACTGCTTCGTGCGGGCGGACGCCCAGGCGAGACCGCCGTTGTCGTTGATCCAGTTCAGCTGCTCGTCGAGCAGGATCAGGGTCGAGACGGCGGGGGTGTTCAGCGTCTGGTTGAGGCGCGAGTTGTCGAGGGCCTGCTTGAGGCTCAGGAACTCGGGGATGTAGCGCCCCGATGCGGCGATGCGCTCGATGCGCTCGATCGCCGCCGGAGACACGGCCGCGAGCCAGAGGCCGCCGTCCGAGGCGAGGTTCTTCTGCGGGGCGAAGTAGTAGACATCCGCCTGCGCGGCGTCGAAGTCGATGCCGCCGGCCGCGCTCGTCGCGTCGATGACGGTCAGTGCGCCCTCGTCGCCCGCAACCCGCGTGATCTGCGTCATGACGCCGGTCGAGGTCTCGTTGTGCGGCCAGCCGTACACGTCGACGCCCGCGGTCGGAACGGCCGTGGCGCTCGTGCCGGGCGCGGCATCGATCACGCTCGGCGCCTCGAGCCACGGAGCCTTCGCGGCCTTCGCGAACTTCGAGCCGAACTCGCCGAAGGTCGCGAGCTGGGCGCGCTTCTCGATGAGACCGAAGGCAGCGGCGTCCCAGAAGGCGGTCGAGCCGCCGTTGCCGAGGATGATCTCGTAGCCCTCGGGCAGGCGGAACAGATCCGAGAGGCCTTCACGCACTCGGCCGACGAGGCTCTTCACGGGCGCCTGGCGGTGGGAGGTTCCGAGCAGCGCGGCGCCGCGCGTCACGAGCGCGTTCACCGCCTCTTGCCGGATCTTCGAGGGGCCGCAGCCGAAACGGCCGTCGGCGGGCAGCAATTCAGCAGGCAAAGTGATGCTCGGCATGGCCTCAGCCTATTCGCTGCGCGCGGGCGTCGCGTACGCTCCGCCCGTGCCGAATGCACCGTGCACGTAAGCTGGAGAGGCGGCTGTAACGGCCATTCGGCGCGAAAGCACAAGGAGCACGGATGACTGACCTCGTCGATACGACCGAGATGTATCTGCGCACGATCCTCGATCTCGAAGAAGAGGCGATCGTGCCGCTGCGTGCGCGCATCTCGGAGCGCCTCGGCCACTCCGGACCCACCGTCTCGCAGACGATCGCGCGCATGGAGCGCGATGGCCTCGTGGTCGTCTCGGGCGACCGCCATCTCGAGCTCACCGAAGAGGGCCGCCGCCGGGCCGTCGACGTCATGCGCAAGCACCGCCTCGCCGAGCGCCTGCTCTCCGACGTGATCGGCCTCGAGTGGGAGTTCGTGCACGACGAGGCCTGCCGCTGGGAGCACGTCATGAGCGAGCTCGTCGAGGAGAAGATCCGCCGCCTGCTCGGCGACCCGGTCGAGTCGCCTTACGGCACGCCCATTCCGCCCATGGACGACGAGGGCCGCGCGCTCTCCGCCGTCTTCCTCGACGGCGTCGTGCGGGCGGTGGATGCCGTGGCCGGGGGTGCCGTGGTGACCGCTCCGATCCGCCGCCTGGGCGAGCCCGCGCAGTTCGACCCCGAGCTGCTCGCGCAGCTGCGCGCCGCGGGGATCGTCCCCGGCAACACGGTCACGCTGACGCCCGCGAGCGAGTACGTGCTCGCGCAGGTCGACGGCTTCGGCGAGGGCCTCGAACTGCCCCCGGAGGTCGCGGTGCACATCTTCGTCGCCGCCTGACATCCGCCCCCCGAACGGGGGTCGTCGCCTGAAAGGTTTTAGGGAACAACATTTCCAGTGTGACTTTTCCGTTACATTCGCCTATTCTCGGACGAGTCGAAAGGCCAGCACACGGCCGCTAGACCCGAACCGAGACGCTCTGAGACCCGTCGCTCGGTTCGCGAAACCGAAGCCCACCCACAGGGCCCAAGACAATCGGACGGGCTTGCGCGTGCGCGCGCGGGAGCGCCGGAGGTGCAGACCTTGGCAGCAGAGACGAACGAGACGACGCACGGCGCGATGACGCGCCGAGAGGTCCGTGAGGCCTACCTGGCACGCAACGGTGCGAAGACGGGTGGCCGGGCGGCGTCGCCTCAGACATCCGCCACCGCGTCGATCGCCGCTGCGTCGGCGCCCGCGAAGCCCAAGCGCAAGCTCAAGGGCTTCGCCAACGTCTTCGTCCTGCTCGCGGCCGCCGGCATCGTCGGCACGATCGCGATCCCGGCCTACGCGTTCAGCCCGACCACGCAGAGCCACTCCGACGGCAGCTCGATCGCGATCGACGCCATGCGTCGCACGAGTGCACAGCGCTCGGCCGCGATCCCGAGCGTGCAGACCCCGATCGCCGCGCACGACACGCTCGGCGCCACCACGACCGATCAGATCGCGGCCTACCAGCTCGCGGCTCAGCGCACCGCCGCGGCCAAGGCCGCGTCCGCCGAGGCGGCGAGCTACAGCGCCGCCTACAGCGGCCCGACCGCGGCTCAGTACCTCGCTCAGACGCCCGCGGGCACGAGCTACAGCCTCTCGGCCGTGCTCGCCACCGCCGAGAAGTACGCGGGCGTGCCCTACGTCTACGGCGGCTCGACCCCCGCCGGCTTCGACTGCTCGGGCTTCGTCATGTTCGTCTACGCGCAGTTCGGCGTCGCGCTGCCGCACTCGTCGCGCGCACAGGCGACCATCGGCCAGACGGTCTCGCTGGCGAACGCCCAACCCGGTGACGTCATCGCGCTCAACGACGGCTCGCACGTCGGCTTCTACGCCGGCCGCACCTCTTCGGGCGGGGTGCTGATCTTCGACGCGCCGAAGCCCGGCGGCGTCGTCGGCCTGCGCACCCTGTGGACCACCGCGTACCACATCCAGCACTTCGGCGGCTGACCCGTCGGGCGTCGCGGATGCCCCGGCCGGGGCATCCGCACAGGTTAACTCTCCCTGACGACACGGCATGAACTCGCCGTTCAGGCATGGTTTCCGCGCACGGGGCGGGTTACTCTGATCCCGTCGGGCGCCGCAACCGGCGGCGACCGTCGATGGGAGTCGTCCGTGTTCGCTGCCGCAGTCAGCACCGACGCGCACACCGTGCGCGAGCGCTGCCGTGCGGTTATGCACCGGTCGCACCACCGTCACCATCTGCACCACGTGCACCACTTCTGCCCGCAGGCAGGGTTCGTCGGCGTCGCCCTCTGGGCGGCGCCTTCGTCGTTAATGCGGGCGGTTACGGCGGCTCCCTCCGTATCGGGGCTGCCTGTCGGGCCGGCACTGCCGGCGCTTCCCGTCGTCGCGCCCAGCCAGGTCGCGCCCACGCAAGGAGTCCCATGCGCACCCTCGTCCTGAATGCCGGCTACGAGCCGCTCGCCGTCGTCTCGTTCAAACGAGCGCTCGCCCTCGTGATGAATCACAAGGCGACGATCGTCGAGATCGATCCGGGCCACCCGGTGTTCGGCATCGCGAGCGCATGGGAGCGGCCGAGCGTCATCCTGCTCACGCGCTACGTGCGCCTGCCGCACAATCACCAGGTGCCCGTGTCGCGCCGCGGGGTGCTGCGTCGCGATGCGCACCGCTGTGCATACTGCGCGAAGCCTGCCGCGACGATCGACCACGTCATCCCGCGCTCGAAGGGCGGGCGGGACACCTGGGAGAACCTGGTCGCGTGCTGCCTGCGCTGCAACAACGTGAAGGGCGACCGTCTGCTCTCCGACATCGGGTGGCAGTTGCGGTTCACGCCGCGGATGCCGCACGAGGCGTCGTGGATGGTCCGCGGTTCCGAGCATCTGCTCCCCGAATGGGAGGGCTACCTGCAGGCGGCCGCCTGATAAGGTCTCATTCGCGCCGGTTCCGGCGCGGACCCCGTTGTCACTGGTAGAGGGAGGCGCGACATGGCCATGCGCACTGTCGATCTGCGACCCCTTGCGCGCGAACAGCGCTACAACCAGCCGCTCGTGTAGCTCGGTCGTCCTTCGCCGACCCCGAGCCATCCGAGGCCCGGGGTCGTTCTTCGTCGGCAGTCTGCTGTCGTGGGTGCGCCTCGGGCGCCCGACCGTCATCCGACGCGCAGAAAGAACGACATGAGAAAGATCACCGACCGGCTGTTCAGCTGGGCGAGCATCCTCGAGCAGAACACCGAGGACCAGGCTCGCACCACCGCGGGCATGCCGTTCATCCACCCCCACCTCGCCCTGATGCCGGACGCCCACCTGGGCCTCGGCGCGACGGTCGGCTCCGTCATCCCGACGCTCGGCGCCGTGATGCCCGCCGCTGTCGGCGTGGACATCGGCTGCGGCATGATCGCCGTCGAGACCGGCTTCATGGCATCCGATCTCGCCGGCCGCGACCTCGCGGAACTGCGCCAGCAGATCGAGCGCGCCGTCCCGCTCTCGGCAGGCGCGTACAACCGGAAGATCGTCGCGACCGCGGAGCCGCGCGTCGCGGAGCTCGAGGGCCTCGCCGAGACGGCCGGCTTCGATCCCGCGTCGTACGCGGGCAACTGGCGACACCAGCTGGGCTCGCTCGGCAGCGGCAACCACTTCATCGAGGTGAGCCTCGACGAGACCGAGCGTGTCTGGCTGTTCCTGCACTCGGGCAGCCGTGGCGTGGGCAACAAGATCGCCGCCAAGCACATCAGGGTCGCTCAGGACCTGATGAAGAAGTGGTGGATCGACCTGCCCGACCGCGACCTCGCCTACCTGGTCGAGGGGACGAAGGAGTTCGAACGGTACATCGCCGAGCTGCGGTGGGCGCAGCGCTTCGCGCTGCTCAACCGCGAGGAGATGATGGACCGGGTCGTGCGGCAGCTCGCCGAGTGGATGGGGGAGCCCGTCGTCGAGCTCAGCCGGGTCAACTGCCACCACAACTTCACGCAGCGCGAGAAGCACTTCGGGAAGGAGGTGTGGCTGTCGCGGAAGGGCGCGATCTCGGCGCGCGCGGGCGAGCCCGGGCTGATCCCGGGCTCGATGGGCACGGCGTCGTATGTCGTCGCCGGGCTCGGCAACCCTGTGGCGCTCGAGTCGTCGCCGCACGGCGCGGGCCGGGCGTTCTCGCGCTCGGCGGCGCGGAAGGCCTTCACGCACGAGCAGCTGCGCGAGGCGATGAAGGGCATCGAGTTCCGGGACACCGACGCGTTCCTGGACGAGATCCCGGCGGCGTACAAGGACATCGATCGGGTGATGGCGGATGCCGCAGACCTGGTCGAGGTCGTGCACACGCTGCGGCAGATCGTGAATGTCAAGGGCGACTGAGCGTCACAGAGGGCGCCGGCGGAGGCATCCGCCGGCGCCCCACTGTCACGCGATGCGCCGCGGCTCAGGCCGTGCCGCCCCAGCCGGAGACGTCGACGTCGGGTGCGCCCGGCATCGACGCCTGCAGCACGATGCCGTTGCCGTCGGGGTCGTCGAAGGTGACGAAGCGGCCCCAGGGCGCGCTCTGGACAGGGCTCACGTCGACGCCCTTGGCGCCGAGCGCCGCCGCGTCGGCGTCGAGGTCGTCGGTCTCGAGAACGGTGCCCTTGAGCGAACCCGCGGGCATCGACGGGAACCAGTCGACGAGGGTGATCGCCGTGCGCGCGCCGGGCGGGGTGAGCATGACCCAGCGCATCTCGGGGGTGAACTGCTGGTCGGCGAGCACGGTGAAGCCGAGGACGTCGCGGTAGAACGCGAGCGAGCGGTCCTGGTCGGAGACGGGGATCGAGACGACTTGGAGATGGGTGATGGCCATGCGCCCCATTCAGCCGGTGCGGGTGGGCCGCGTCAAGAGAGCTCGGGGACGCGGTGATAGGCGAAGGCCTTGCTGGCCCGGATGCGGAACGCGACGGCGCCCTCGGCGATGAGCTGCGGGATGAAGGCTTCCCACTCGGGCCCGGCGACCGGCAGGTAGTGGTCGAGCATCGCCTGACGCAGCTCGGCCGCCCGCTCGTCGCCGAACGGCGTGATCTCGGCGTCGCCGTGGACGATGAGCTGTGTGCTCTCGTCGGGCAGCCACGTCGCGCTCACGGCGGGGTTGCGGCGCAGCTGCCGGGTGCGGACCGCATTGCCGCCGGAGGAGAACCAGAGCTCGCCGCGCAGCAGGTAACCGTCGACGGCACCGGCGACGGGGCGGCCGGCGGCCGAGACGCCGGCGACGGTGAGGAGCCGCATGCCCGACATCCTCGACACGAGCTCGCTCGCCGTCATGCGCACGTCTTCCGTGAAGATCTCGCGCAGGTGCGGCCCCGCGGCCGCGATGCTGCGGTCGAGCAGGGCTTGCAGAACGGCGATGTCGGCGGATGTCTCGAGCACGCTGCCAGTGAAGCACCGACCGCCGACATCGGGTGGGAGTGGTCCGATACGATTGACCCGCCGGCCTCTGTAGCTCAATGGAAGAGCAGTTCCGTCCTAAGGAAAGGGTTGGGGGTTCGAGTCCCTCCAGGGGCACCTTGTTTACCGGGTAAACAGAAGGCCCGTCTCTCCACGCCGCGCATCGAGATAATGTCGATAAGTACCGCTGGTGGGTAATCTCGATATCGGCGGATACAGCAGTGCCCGCATACCCCTACTTTGATCAAGGGAAGCTCCGGGATGAAGAAAGTCATCGAACAGCTCGTCGACGACCTGGACGGCGAACTGATCGCCGACGGCGCGGGCGAGACCGTCGCCTTCGCGCTCGACGGCAAGTCGTATGAGATCGACCTCAACAACGAGAACGCGGCGGCTTTCCGTGAGGTACTGCAGAAGTACATCTCGGCCGGGCGCCGGGCTTCCTCGGCGGTCGCATCGCCTCTGCGCCAGACGGTTCGCGCCTCGCGCGGCGCCGCGTCGAGCAGTGGCTCGCACTGGAGCGCCGGCTACGCCGTCGTGCGCGAGTGGGCGCAGGCGAACGGCGTCGAGGTGTCACCGCGCGGCCGCGTCGCCGACTCGGTCATGAAGGCCTACGAGGACGCGCACAAGTAAGACGTAGCTCTCACGAAACCCGCGTGGGGCATGCTCATGCACTGCATGAGCATGCCCCACGCGGGTTTCGCGCATGTGCGCGGATGACGGCGGCGGATGCCACGAGCCGGGGCCCGTGGCATCCGCCGCCGCATCACGCTCAGCCCTGGGGCTGGGCGAGCACCGCGACCGTGCGCGCCGGCACCGTCACCGTGCCGGTCGCGGCGTCCCACGTGGTCGCCTTGACGACCGGGTCGCTGCCGTCGGCCTGCACCGGCGACAGGCTCAGGTGCGCGCCCTGCAGGCCGCTCACCGTCTGCGTCGTGGTCGCGCCCGTGCCGTTGAAGACCACCAGCACGCCCGCGAGCGCGGGGTCGACGTCGGCGCCCTTGGTGTCGTCGATCCGCATCACGATGACACCCGGATCGGTCGAGGCGGGGAAGCTCAGCTTCTGCTCGATCTGCGCCGCGCTGCCGAGGCTGAAGAGCCGCGTCGACTTCTTCAGCTCGAGCAGTTGCTGGGCGTCGGCGCTCGCCGTGGCGATGTCGGACGGGCTCGGCTTGAGCGCGGCATCCGCGAGCAGCGGCTGCATGATGCCCCATTCGCTGCCGTTGGACGCCTGTGGCGGCAGCCCCTTGCCGAAGCCGTTGCTCTGGCCGCTCCAGTCGATCGCGTTGAACCAGTCGCCCGAGTCGTAGCTGTTGTTGTCGAGCGACTTGCTGCGCAGCATGTCGGTGCCCGCGAGCCAGAGTGACGGCGACTGCGACAGCGTGGCGGTCGCGAGCGACAGCGTCTGCAGCCGCACGCGGTCGGCCATCGAAGTCGACTGCGGCAGCTTCATCGCGTTGTTGTCGAACAGCGTCTGGTTGTCGTGGGCGTCGACGTAGTTGATCGTCTCGCTCGGCTCGGAGGCGTAGCCGGCCGGCTGGCCGTTGTAGTCGATCTGATCGCCGCGCTTCACGGTGCCGTCCGCGGTGACGAACGAGAAGTCGGCGAGGTTGCCGGCCAGGCCGAGCTTGACCAGGTCGCTGTCGTGGGCGAGCAGCGCGGACTGCTGGTCGGGCGTGCCCGAGGCGGGCGAGGGGTTGCTCGCGAGTCCGCTGCCGAAGCCCTGCTGCTGCACCGTGCTCGAGTCGACGGGGCTGCCGCCGCGCACCGCGTCGCGGAGCCGGTCGTTGAACGTGCCGATGCCGGTGCCGTCGAGCTGGCCCTGGGTCGCCTGCTCGAAGTCAGCGTTGTTCTGCACGGCCCCGAAGTTCCAGCCCTCGCCATAGAGGTAGATCGCCTTGCCGTCGACGCCGTCCTTCTTGAGGGTGAGGGCGTCGAGCGCGGCGCGGATCGCCTTCATGTTGTCGACCGAGTGGAAGCCCATCAGGTCGAAGCGGAAGCCGTCGACCTTGTAGTCCTTCGCCCAGGTGACGACCGAGTCGACCATCAGCTTCTGCATCATGAGGTGCTCGCTCGCGGTGTCCTGGCAGCAGGTCGAGGTCTCGACCGCGCCGTTGGCGTCGAGCCGCTGGTAGTAGCCCGGCACGACCGCGTCGAGCACCGAGTCGGGCGCGTTGCCGCTCGCCGAGGTGTGGTTGAAGACCTCGTCGAGCACGACCTGCAGGCCGTCGGCGTGCAGGGCCCCGACCATGGTGCGGAACTCGGTCGTGCGCGAGCCGCCGTCGGGGCTCACGGCGTACGAGCCCTCAGGGGCGAGGAAGTGGTACGGGTCGTAGCCCCAGTTGTAGGCGTCGGTGGACGCCTGGGCCTCCACGCAGGCCTGCTGCTGGGTCGAATCGGCTGGGTAGGATGCAAGGTCGCATGCCGGCGTCGTCTGCTTGCTGCGATCCTCCTCGACGCTCGCGAAGTCGAAGGTCGGCTGCAGGTGCACCGTGTTGAGGCCGGCGGCTGCCAGCGCCTTGAGGTGCTTCGTGCCGTCGCCGTTCACCGCGAACGCGTCGTAGGTGCCGCGCAGGGACGCCGGCACCGTGGTGTCGGAGGCCGAGAAGTCCCGCACCGACAGTTCGTAGATCGTGCGCTGCGCAGGGTCGGCGATAGTCGGGGCGGGGGTGTTCGCCCACTGCGCCGGCGCGAGCGCCGGGTCGGAGAGGTCGATCGCCACGGACCGGGTCGAGTCCACCGTCAGGCCGACCGAGTACGGGTCGGTCACGGTGTTGGTGACGACCTTGTCCTGGCCGGGCTCGTAGACGCGGACCTGGTAGAGGTAGTCGGTGTTCTTCCAGTCCTTCGCGCCGAGCACCGTCCAGGAACCGTCGGGCTGGCGCGCGGCCGGGACGGAGTGTGCGGCGCCTGCCGCGTCGTAGTGGATCAGCGTGACATCCTGCGCGGTCGGCGCCCACAGCGCGAAGCGGGGGATGCCGCCCTGCCAGCTGACCCCGAGGGTGCGCTTCTGCGCCTGGGCGGCGTAGAGGTCGTCGAGCACGCCGGGCACCTGGGTGCCGGTGAGCGCGTCGAGCACGCCGTCGCCGGTGAACTGCGCGACCTCGACCTCGCCCTGCAGCGCCTTCTCGATCGCCGGGCGGTTCAGCCCGTTGACGTGGAGGGCGAGGTAGCCCTTGAGCTCGGGGAAGCGGGCGAGCTCGGTCGCGGACAGGCCGGCCGGGTCGTAGGTCAGCGCGGATGCCGTGCCGCCTGCGACCCCGGAATCGGTCTGCGCGATGCCGCCCGTCGGCGAGGTGTAGAGCCGCCAGGTGCTGGTCGACGGGTCGACCGAACCGGAGAGCGAGGGCTCCCACGCGATCGTGTCGGCGTCGACCCACACCGCGCGCTGCTGGCCGATGCCGACCGCGGGCGGCACGACATCCGTGACGCTCAGGGTGTGCGTGGCGGCGGTGTAGCGGAACTGCAGCTGCTTCCCGGCCTCGGCGGTGAAGGCGATGGGTGCGCCGCCCGCCGTGCCGCCGGCCCCGAACAGGCCGCCCGCGCCGAGGTTCTCGGCGACCTGCGCGTGATAGGTGCCCGGGGTGATGCTCGTCGTGTCGAAGCTGAGCGTGCCGCTGCCCGCCGGGTCCTCGAGCCAGCCCGAGAGGCAGTCCGGCGCGTTGTCCGCCGCGCAGCCGAGCTGGGTCTGGAAATCGCCGACGAGGGAGGAGACCGGGCTGATCGCATCGGTCGTCGCCCAGTGGCTGTTCGGGTCGAAGTAGAAGGAGACCGGCCCGCCGGGCGCGGTGAAGGAGATGTTGTCACCGCCCGCCACGCCGCCGGCCCCGTAGTTGACATCCCAGCTGCCGCCGACGGCGATCTTGAACTGGTACGAACCCGCGGGCAGATCGAAGGTCGCGGAGTACATGCCGTCGGGTCGGAGGGCGAGGTCGGATGCCGCGCAGTCGGTGACCCAGTCGCCGGAGCACCCGAGGGCGCTGTCGAGATCGCCCGCGACGGCGACCTCGGGGCTGCTCGCCTGCACCGGGCCCGTCAGCGCGAGTGGGGCGGCGAGAAGGGGGATCGCCGCGGTGAAGCTCAGGAACAGGCGTGTACGCCGCCTTTTCGTCATGACTCGACTCCTTCGTCTGATCGCATGACGCGAATTCTGGAAACGCTTCCATTCAAACCAGGTCAAATGCGCCGGCGCAAGTCGGATCGGGTCTGGGATTCGTGCATCGTGCAGCGCGGTCGTGGGTGGTTGGGCGATCGAAAACAGCAAGCGTTTCCAGTCGGGTGGCGTGCCGACTCGAACCATCGGGGCGGCCCCGGGCGTTCCGCAGGTATTTGGAGGCGCGCGCCCTGTTCGAGGGTCGGATGTCGGAGGCTCCGGGTAGACACTTCGTCATGACGAACATCACGCCCGAGAACCCGAATCCGAGCCCGACGGGGCGCGCTGCGCTTCCGGGCAGCGAGCGCGCGGCGGCGGCAGCGGTGCGTCCGGCCGCCACGCCGGCGCCGTCCGACGCGCAGATCGAGGCGACCGTCGTGCTCCGACGGCGCGAGCCGCTGCCGGAATCGGTCGTGCGCGGCGCCCCGCTGTCGCGCGACGAGTTCACCGCGCGCTACGGCGCGGACCCCGCCGACCTCGATGCCGTGACGGCGGCGCTGGCGGCGCACGGCGTCGCGGTGGCCTCGGCCGACCTCGGCAGCCGGCGCGTGCGCGTCGCCGGCACGCGTGCTGCGCTCGAGTCGGCCTTCGGTACGAGCCTCGAATGGGCCGAAAGCGCCGCGCCCGGCGGCGAGATGGTCGCGCACTGGCACCGCACGGGCGAGCTGTCGCTGCCCGCCGACCTCGACGGCGTCGTGACCGCCGTGCTCGGCCTCGACAGCCGGCCGCAGGCGCGGGCGAACTTCCGTTCCGCGACGCCCCACTCGGTGTCGACCAGCTATTCGCCGGTCGAGCTCGGCACGGCCTACCGGTTCCCGGCCGGCACCGACGGCAGCGGGCGCACGGTCGCGATCATCGAGCTCGGCGGCGGGTTCGAGGCATCCGACCTCGAGACCTACTTCAGCGGCATCGGGGTGACCTCGCCCCAGGTGACCGCCGTCGGCGTCGACGGCGCCGCTAATCAGCCGGGCGGCGACCCGAACGGAGCCGACGGAGAGGTCGCCCTCGACATCGAGGTGATCGGCGCCCTCGCGCCGGGCGCGTCGATCGTCGTCTACTTCGCGCCGAACACCGATGCCGGGTTCGTGGACGCCGTGGCTCAGGCCGCCCACGCGAGCCCCACCCCCGACGCCATCAGCATCAGCTGGGGTCAGAGCGAGGACCAGTGGACGGCTCAGGCGCGCCAGTCGATGGACGACGCGTTCAGCGACGCCGTCACCCTCGGCATCACGGTCACCGTGGCCGCCGGCGACGACGGCTCGAGCGACCGCCAGACCGACGGCAAGCCGCACGTCGACTTCCCGGCGGCGAGTCCGCACGCACTCGCCTGCGGCGGCACCCGGCTCGAGCTCGACGCTTCGGGGGCGATCACGGCCGAGACGGTCTGGAATGACGGCTCGGGCGGCGGCGCGACGGGCGGCGGCGTGAGCGACACCTTCCCGCTTCCCGACTGGCAGGCTCCTGCCGATGTGCCGGATGCGGCGGGCGGCCGCTCGGGGCGCGGTGTGCCCGACGTGGCGGCCGTGGCCGACCCCGAGACCGGCTACAAGGTCCGGGTCGACGGTCAGGACACCGTGATCGGCGGCACGAGCGCGGTGGCGCCGCTGTGGGCCGCGCTCGTGGCGCGCCTGGTCGAGGCATCCGGCCAGCCCATGGGGCTCGCTCAGAAGCTGCTCTACACCGGGGCGCAGAAGGGCGTGGCGCCCACGGGGTTCCGTGACATCACCTCGGGCTCGAACGGCGTGTACACCGCGCAGCCCGGGTGGGACGCGTGCACGGGCCTCGGTTCGCCCGACGGCGAGGCGCTGCTCGTGCGCGTGAAGGGCTGAGGGCTAGCGGGGCGGCCAGCCCGCCTCGCGGAGGGCGGCACGCACCTCGTCGACCCCGCCGTACGGCACTCGCTCGCCCTTGATGTTGCGGAAGTGCTCGTGGCCCGGGCCGAAGTAGAGGATCGTGTCGTCCTCCGTCGCGATCGCGATCGCGTGCCGCATCGCCTCCTCCGGCGCAGCGATCTCGAGCACGGGGAAGCCGGGCTTCGTCTCGTCGGCGCGCTGCTGCGCGGCCTCGCGCAGCGTCTTCCGGATCGCGGCCGGGTCCTCCATGTTCGGGTGGTGGTCGGTGATGATCACGAGGTCGGAGTGATCGACGTTGGAGGCCGCCATGAACGGGCGCTTGAGCGCGTCGCGGTTGCCGGCTGCGCCGAAGATGCAGATGAGGCGCCCGCCGGGCCTCATGACGGCGCGCACGGCGTCGAGGTTCTTCACCATCGAGTTCTCGCTGTGGCCGTAGTCGACCCAGAACATCGGGCCGCGGTCGCCCGAGATGAGCTCGGCGCGGCCGGGGACGTAGACGCGGATGCCGCCCCGCACGGCATCCTCGATCCGCTCATCGGCATAGCCGCCGACGGACAGCATCGCGATCGCGAGTGCGGCGTTCGTCGCCATGTGCCGGCCGAGCACCGAGACGGAGGATGCGAGCGACCAGCCGTCGGCTGCGCGCGTCAGCGTGAAGGCGACGCCGTCGATCGTCTCGGCGGTCACCTCGACGACCCAGTCGCTGCTCGTGTCGCCTTCGCCCGACAGGGTCTGCACGGGGATGTCGGCGGTCTCCGCGATCGTGCGCCCCCATGCGGTGTCGAGGCTCACGACACCGGCGCGGGCGTGCGCGCTCGTGAGGAACGGCCGCTTCGCCTCGAAGTAGGTCGCCATGTCGCCGTAGTCGTCGAGGTGGTCGTGGGTGAGGTTCGTGAAGCCGGCGACGTCGAACAGCACCCCGTCGACGCGGTGGCGCTCGATCGCCTGCGCGCTCACCTCGATCACGGCGGCCTCGACGCCGCCCTCCGTCCAGCGGGCGATGAGCGAGTGCAGGTCGACGGTCTCGGGCGTGGTGAGACCGGAGGTCAGCCTCTGGCCGTCGACGTGCCGCTCGGCGGTCGACGAGAGCCCGGTGGGCACGCCCATCTGCGACAGGATCGCCTCGAGGATGTGGGCCATCGAGGTCTTGCCGTCGGTGCCCGTCACGCCGAAGAACCGGATCGGCGAGGCCGCCGTGTCGAACAGCCACGCGGCGATCGCGCCGAGGTCCGCGCGCAGCTCGTCGTGCACGACGACCGGCAGGCCCGTCGCCGCGGCGAGCTCGACGCCCGCCCCGTCGGTCAGGATCGCGACGGCGCCCGCCGCCTGGGCATCCGCGGCGAACGTCGCTCCGTGCCGCAGGCGGCCGGTCAGCGCGACGAACACGTCGCCCGGCTCGACGGTCGCCGAGTTGAGCGTGATGCCCGAGACGACCGCGTCCGGGTTCGAGCTGCCGATCGAGCGCTCGTCGCCGAACAGCTCGATCAGCTCGGCGAGCGCCTTCGCGGGGCGCCGGCGGGGTCGAACAGGCGGAGCGGGCTGCGTGAGCGACATGCGAACCAGCCTAAAGGCGCAAAATACGGCGCTGCTTCCGCGGATTTCCGGGGCGTTAACTCTAGGGTGGCTCGCGTGTGGGGCATCGAGAGGAAGAGCGCGCCGGACGGCGCCGCGACCGAATCGGCGTCTGACCACGCCTTGAACCCGCCGTCGCAGCAGCGTGCAACACCGCAGACGCTGTCGACGGGCGACCCGAGCGTGCAGGTCGGCAACGTCGCCGAGCACGCCTGGACGCAGTGGCGCGCGGCGCTCGGGCAGCTCGGCGGCCCCTCGCCGCTGCTGCACTTCCGTGACGAGCAGCGCACCCGCATCGACCTGAGCTCGACCCACCCGGGCGGCATGCCGACCTTCATCACGGGCGAGCGCACGCTGCTGTCGAGCCTCATCCGCGACGAGCTCGCGCTGCGCAACGCCCGCCTCGCGGCCGGGGCCATCACGAACAAGGGCGTCGAGCTGCGCAGCGGGCGCGGCATCGAGAGCGTCCACCTGGCCATCGGCCTCGCCGGCTGGCGCAACGGCGTCGAGGAGTTCCTCGCCCCCGTGCTGCTGCGCCCGCTCGCGATCCGCCGCTACGGCCGCGACTTCGAGCTGAAGCTGCGCGGCAAGCCGTTCCTCAACCCCGAGCTCGCCCGCGCGCTCGACGAGCAGTTCGGCATCCGTCTCGACGCCGACGAGCTCGTCGCCCTCTCGCTCTCCGGCGGTCTCTTCAAGCCGCAGCCCGTCATCGACCGCCTGCGCGCCGCGACGGCGCAGCTGCCGTGGTTCGCGGTGCAGCCGCGCCTCGTCGTCTCGAGCTTCGCCGACGTCGCGGGCGGGATGTCGGCGGACGCCGCCCGCCTGCACCACCCCGTGCTCGATGCGCTCGCCGGCAACCAGGCGGCGCACCACCAGGTCGAGAGCGCCTACGCGCCCGCGCAGCACGACGGCCAGGACGCCCGGCCGCCGGCCGTCGACAACCTGCTGCTCGACGCCGACGAGGAGCAGGACGCGATCGTCGCCCAGATCGCCGCCGGCAACTCGCTCATCGTGAAGACGCTGCCCGGCACGGGCGGCACGCAGACGATCGTCAACGCCCTGGGCGCGCTCATCTCGCGGAACAAGCGCGTGCTCGTGGCGAGCCCGCGCCGCTCGAGCCTCGACGGCATCCAGGCGCGGTTCGCGAACGTCGGCCTCGACGGGGCCGCGGTGCGGCCCGAGTCGCTGCGCCGCGACGTGATCGCGTCGATCGGGCGCAACGAGAAGGCCGCGCAGGCGAACGTGGCGGATGTCGACGATGCGCTCGTACGGCTGCGCAAGGTCCTGCTCGACTACCGCGACGCGCTCACCCGCACGCACCCGGCGCTCGGCGTCAGCGTGCTCGACGCGCTCGAGGAGCTCGCGAAGCTGCAGCTCGCCGAGAACCCGCCGTCGACCACGGCACGCCTCGACCTCGACTCGCTCGCTGCGATCGCACGCAGCCGCAAGGAGGCGGCGCAGACGCTCATCAAGGCCGCGCGCCTCGGCGAGTTCAAGTACGGGCCCGGCGACTCGCCCTGGTACGGCGCCCAGTTCGACAGCCCCGCCGACGGCGAGGCCGCGCATGAGCTGGCGAAGAAGCTGCACTCGATCGAGCTGCCGCGCCTCATCGACCGCGCGCAGAAGCTCGTCGCAACGACGAAGCTGCGCCCCTTCGAGAACGTGGCCGAGCTCGGCGTCTATCTGCGCCTGCTCGCCGACCTGCGCGACACCCTCGACCGCTTCCAGCCGAGCGTCTTCGACCGCCCGCTGACCGAGCTCATCACCGCGGTGTCGGGCAGCCGCGACACCGGCATGTCGGGCGGCGACCGCCGCCGCCTGCGCAAGCTCGCGTTCGAGTACGTGCGCCCCGGCGTGCACGTCACCGACATGCACGAGAGCCTGCTGAAGATCCAGCAGCAGCGCACCCTGTGGAACCGCTTCGCGGAGGCGGGCGCGCCCCCGGCCGTCCCCGTCGGCATCGCCGATGTGCAGGTCGCATACCAGCGCGTGGCATCCGACCTGGCGAGCCTCGACCGCCCGCTCGCGCGGGTCGGCACGCCGGCGTCCCTCACGATCCTGCCGCTCGGCCAGCTGACCTACCAGGTCGCGGGCCTCGCCGCCGAGAGCGAGGTGCTCGCCAACCTGCAAGAGCGCACCCAGCTCATCGCCCAGCTGCGCGAGGTCAACCTCGACCCGCTGCTCGCCGACCTCTCGAGCCGCCACGTCGACGAGAAGCAGATCGGCCCCGAGCTCGAGCTCGCCTGGTGGCAGTCGGTGCTCGAGCACCTGATGGCCGACGAGAGGGCGCTGCTCGGCGGCAACACGGGGGTGCTCGACCGCCTCGAGGCCGACTTCCGCCTCGTCGACGAGGCGCATGCCTCGGCGCAGGGCCGCGGCCTCGCCTGGCAGCTCGCAGAGGCGTGGCGCATCGGCGTCATCGACCACCCCGACGAGGCGAACGCCCTGAAGCAACTGCTGCGCGGCGACAAGACATCCCCGGCCGCGCTCGTCTCGGCCGCGCCGAGCCTCGCCCGGTCGCTCGCGCCGGTCTGGCTGGTCTCGCCCTACGAGGTCGGCAAGCTGCCCGACGTGCTCGACTTCGACGCGGTGTTCATCGTGGATGCCGGCGCCTGCGCCCTTCCCGAGAACATCGGCGTCATCCGCCGCGCTCGCCAGGTCGTCGCGTTCGGCGACCCGGTGACCCAGACGCCGGCCCCCTTCGAGACGGCCATCACCGACGAGCCCGCCACGGCCGCGAACGTCGACGTCGACGGGCTGCACGCGAGCTCGACCCTCGCGCGCCTCTCCGAACTGCTGCCGGTCTTCACGCTCACCCGCTCGTATCGTGCCGGCGGCGACGACCTCGCCGAGCTCGTCAACCGCCGCTTCTACGGTGGCAGGATCGAAGCCCTGCCGTGGGCCGGGACGTACCTCGGCCACGGCTCGCTCAACCTGCACGTCGTCAAGGAGGGCTTCGGCCTGCCCGACCCCGAGTCGGGTGCCGTCGAGTCGGTCGATGCCGAGGTCGCGAAGGTCGTCGAGCTCGTTGTCGACCACGCGGTGAACCGGCCGCGCGAGTCGCTGATGGTCATCACCGCGTCCGCCAAGCACGCCGTGCGCGTGCACCAGGCGGTGCTGCGTGCGTTCCAGTCCCGGCAGGACCTCGCCGACTTCGTGCTCGCCGACCGCGCCGAGCCGTTCACGGTCGTCACGCTCGACCAGGCCACCGCGCAGAGCCGCGACCGGGTCATCTTCTCGATCGGCTACGGCCGCACGCCGCACGGCCGCCTGCTGTCGAACTTCGGCCCGCTGGCCGCGCCCGGCGGCGAGCGCCTGCTGGCCGTCGGCCTCACGCGCGCCCGCCGCTCGATGGACCTCGTCAGCTGCTTCCGCCCCGAGGACGTCGACGACACGCGCCTGCCGCACGGCGTGGTCGCGCTGTCGCACGTGCTCGGCGAGGCCGAGGACATGGACGCCTCGCTGCCCGACGCCCCCGAGACGACCGAGCCGCTGCTCGTCGACCTGCGCGCGCGCCTCGAGCGCCGCGGCCTGTCGGTGCGCCTCGGCTACCGCGGCGCACTGCCGCTCGTCGCCTCGCACGGAGGCAAGGCCGTCGTCGTCGAGACCGACCAGATCGTCGGCCAGGGCTCGCTGCGCGAATCGCTGCGTCTGCGCCCCGAGCTGCTGCGCCGCCTCGGCTGGCACTACCTGCGCGTGCACAGCTTCGAGCTGTTCGCCGACCCCGAGGCGATCGCGGCCCGCGTCGCGCGCCTGATCGGCGCGGCGCCCGCGGCGAAGCCGATGGTCGAGGCCGAGACGGTCCCGCTCGACGTATAGCCGGGTCGGTGGGTCGGCGCTCGCGCGTCGCTCGTGGGTAGTCCGGTTGCTGTCCGTGGGAAGTCGGGTCGTCAGTCGCGCACAGTGGTGGTGTCGTTGACTGTGCACATCTGACGACCGGGCATCGGCGCAGGCTCCGCGGTCGTCACTCGTGCACAGTGCGGGGCGGCTCGACTGTGCACGAATGACGACCGGGGAGAATGGGGCGATGGGCGAGATCGCTGAGAAGGACGCGGGCGAGCGGATGCCGCGGCGCCGGCACCGGCGCGTCACCACGGACGCGGCGCCCGGCTCGGACCCGGAGCCCGCGATGCCTGTTCGGCGAGATGCTCCGGAGGAGGCATCCGAACGCTCCGACTCGAACGATGAACGCCTTAAGCGCGACGTCCCACCGCACTGGTAGGCCGCCTGCGACCCGCAACCTGCGACACCGCACACCCCGCGCAACGCAACGCGCCCCGCACTCGACGAGTGCGGGGCGCGAATGCGAGCGGTGGAGCTACTGCTGCTTGTTCTGAGCGGCGAGCAGGTCGCGGATCTCGGCGAGCAGGTCCTCGGTGGTGGGCGGAACGTCGGCCTCGGGGGCGCCGGCGGCGCGCTTGGCCTCCATGCGGTTCTTGAACGCGGTGTACGGCAGCACGAAGACGAAGTAGACGATCGCCGCGATGATGATGAAGTTGATCACCGAGCCGATCACGTGGCCGAAGAGCAGCTCCGAGTGTCCGATCTTCACGATGCCGGCCTTGTCGAGCGCGCCCGCGTTGAAGAGCGCGGCGATCAGCGGGTTGATGATGCCCGTCACGATCGCGGTGACGATCGCGGTGAACGCCGCACCGATGACCACCGCGACCGCCAGATCGATGACGTTGCCGCGGAGGATGAACTCCCTGAAACCCTTCACGTTGCCCCCTTGTTGAGTGTCGTTAGAAACGTGTCAGGACGGAGTCTACAAAACCCCTGTGAATCAGCCGTTCGACGCGCTCGGCGCACCCGATGAGGTGCTGCGCGAGTCGGTGCGGTAGAACCCGGTGCCGTTGAAGGTCACACCGGTGAGGCCGAAGACCTTGCGCAGCGCGCCGCCGCAGCGGGGGCACTCGGTGAGCGCGGCATCGGCGATGGACTGCACGGTGTCGAAGGCGTGCTCGCACTGCGTGCACTTGTAGGAGTAGGTGGGCATGGTTCCTCGCGTTCTCGTGCGCGCGCTGCCCGTCAGACCTCCGGCAGCCCCAGTGCCCGTGCGCGCTTCGAGAGCGGAACGATGCGCCGGGGAGTGACGACCCCGTCGACCGGCTCGTCGTGCCGCTCGCGGGGTACCTCGTCAACCAGTTCGTCATCGAACAGCACGGCAAATACCGGGGGACATTTTCCCATGCTGCCGAGCATCTTGTCGAAATAGCCCTTGCCCCAGCCCAGGCGCATGCCCGAGCGGTCCACAGCGGCGGCCGGCACCAGGATCACGTCGACGTCGTTGATCGCCATCGGGCCGAGCAGCTCGCCGACCGCCTCGGGCACTCCGAGGTGGCCGAGCGCCTCGGTCTCGCCGTCGCCGGTGGTCCAGTCGAGCAGGCCGTCGCCGCGCGAGATGGGCAGGGGGGTGCGGCTGCCGGCGCCGCGCGCCCAGTTCAGGAAGGGTCGCGTGTTCGGCTCGGTCGGCGCCGAGAGGTACGCCGACAGAGAATTCACCCCGAGTTCAGACACGAGCGTCGTGAGGCGCGCGGTGAGCTGCTCGGTGTCGCGATCCCGCGTCAGCTGGGGCAGAGTGCGGCGGCGCTCCCGCAACTCGGCGCGGAGAGCGCGCTTCTGATCTGCGATCACGTCCGCCGTCATGCCGTCAGTTTAGAGAAAGGCGATGGTTACGCTGAGGAGCATGGCTCCGAAGTCGATCACCAAAGCCGTCATCCCCGCCGCCGGAATGGGCACGCGATTCCTGCCCGCCACGAAGGCCATGCCGAAGGAGATGCTGCCGGTCGTCGACACCCCCGCCATCCAGTACGTCGTGCAGGAGGCGGTGGATGCCGGGCTGCACGATGTGCTGCTCGTGACGGGCCGCAACAAGAACGCGCTGGAGAACCACTTCGACCGCGCCGCCGAGCTCGAGGCGCAGCTCGAGCGCAAGGGCGACGTCGACAAGCTCGCCAAGGTCAACTTCTCCACCGAGCTCGCCGATGTGCACTACGTGCGCCAGGGCGACCCGAAGGGCCTCGGCCACGCGGTGCTGCGCGCGCGCCAGCACGTCGGCCACGAGTCGTTCGCGGTGCTGCTCGGCGACGACATCATCGATCAGCGCGACCCGCTGCTCACCAAGATGCTCGAGGTCGCCGAGGGGCAGAACACCACCGTCGTCGCGCTGCTCGAGGTCGACCCGAGCCAGACCTATCTGTACGGCGTCGCCGCGGTCGAGCCGACCGACGACCCGGACGTCGTCAAGATCACGGGCCTCGTCGAGAAGCCCAAGGTCGAGGACGCGCCGAGCAACTACATCATCGTCGGGCGCTATGTGCTGCGCCCCGAGATCTTCGACATCCTCGAGGAGACGCAGCCCGGCAAGGGCGGCGAGATCCAGCTGACGGATGCCCTGCAGACGCTCGCGGCCGGCCCGGAGTCGCTCGGAGGGGTCTACGGCGTCGTCTTCCGCGGCCGCCGCTACGACACGGGCGACCGGCTCGACTACCTCAAATCCATCGTGCGCATCGCGGCCGACCGCGAGGACCTCGGCCCCGACTTCCGCTCATGGCTCATCTCGTACGCGGCGCAGCTGCCCGAGCAGATCCCGGTGGGCGAGGTGCTGCACAACCCCAACACGGGCACCATTCCGGTCGTCGCGTCGTAGCTCGCCCGACCTCCCGGTCGGCACATCCTTCCCCGCTGCGCGTGGATCGATACGCTGACTGCCATGCCGCTGTTCCTGCCGACCCTCGCGGACGGGCCGATCACGGTCCGGCCCATCCGGGTCCGCGACGCCCGAGCGCTCGAGCGCGAACTGCTCGAGAACCGCTCGTGGCTGTCGAAGTGGGAGGCGACGAGCCCCCACGGGCCGTCCGGGTACGACACGCGGGGCAGCATCCGCGCCCTGCTCGCGAACGCGCGCGCGGGTCACGGCCTGCCGTTCCTCATCGAGTACGAGGGCGAGCTCGCCGGCCAGCTCAACGTGTCGTCGATCACCTACGGCTCGCTCGCGAGCGCGACGATCGGCTACTGGGTGTCCGAGCGCTTCGCCGGCAAGAACATCACGCCGCTCGCGGTCGCCCTCGTCACCGACTACTGCTTCTTCCAGCTCGGCCTGCACCGCATGGAGATCTGCATCCGCCCCGAGAACGGGCCGTCGCTGCGCGTGGTCGAGAAGCTCGGCTTCCGTTACGAGGGCCTGCGCCGGCGCTACATCCACATCAACGGCGACTGGCGCGACCATTTCTGCTTCGCGCTCGTCGCCGAAGAGGTGCGGCAGGGGGTGCTGCGGCGCTGGCGCGCGGGTGCGGTGCCGGCGGCGAACGCGGTGCGGCCCGAAGCCGACGTGCGCGCGGCATCCCAACCCCTCCACATCATCAAATAGACCCCCGATCGTGGTAGGGGACACGCGTTGAATCTCCCAGGTCAGGGGCCGGATCGCACGTAGCCTGCCAGACATGGCGAGCGGGAACCTGCTGGGGGGCGGTGTCGTGGTGGCGCTCGCCGCGACGCTCTGGCTCGTCTACCTGATTCCGACGTGGCTGCGACGCCGCGAGTACATGGCGACGGAGCGCAACGCGGTGCGTCTGCAGCAGACGCTGCGCATCCTCGCCGAAGCAGCCGAGGTACCGGAGGAGATCCGCGTGGAGGCCAACGCCCGCGACGTCGCGGAGACGCAGAAGGCGCTGCGCAAGGTGCAGCAGCGCGCCATCGCCGACGCGAAGGAGCGCGCCGCCCAGGCCGCCCGCGTCGAGGCGCAGCTCGTCGCCGAGAAGAAGGCGGCCGCCGAGGCCGAGGCCCGCGCCGAAGCGCAGGCATCCGCCCAGGCCCGCGCCTGGGCCGCAGCGGAAGCGCGCGCCCGGCTCGCCGCGACGCGCGAGCGCACCGAGGCTGCCGAGCGCAAGGCGCGTGCCGCCGGCGCGGTGCTGCCCGTGAACGTCGCGCGCGGCATCCGTCGCGGCCGCATGCTCGCGAGCTCGGTGCTGCTCGTCGGTGTCGTCGCGATCGTCGCCGGCATCGCGGCGTCGGCGCTCGGCGCACTCGGTGCCGTCATCCTCGGCCTGCTCGCCCTCGGCGTGCTGCTCGTCGCGGGCTCGCTCGTCGTTCTGGGCCGACTGGCGAAGCGGGTGGCGGATGCCCGGCGCTCCGTGCGCGCGGTCGACCGTGTCGCGCCCGCCGGCTCGCTCTACGACCACGCCGTGCACGAGCCGGTCGCCGACGTCGAGGAGGAGATCGAGGTGCACGTGGCCGCGCCCTGGACGCCTCAGCCGCTGCCGCGCCCGCTGCACCTCTCGCGCGGCACGGCCGCCGCGTCGTCCATGGCATCGGTGTCTGCCGCCGCGGAACTGCGCCGCGCTCTCGCCCGCGCCGAACTCGACGCCCGCGCGGCTCGCCTTGCCGCCGAGAAGCAGCCGCAGGTCGCGAAGCTCGTGCAGCGCGTGCAGGCGCCCGCTGCGGCGGAGGCCGCGGCGGAGCGTCAGGCCGTGGCTGTGGCGGATGCCGCCGCTGCGGCATCCGCGCCCGCCGCTGTCGCCGCGCCCGCGGTCGATTCGCGCTACGCCCGCATGGGTGTGGTCGGCGAGGTCGCCGCGCCCGCGCTCGACCTCGACGCCGCGCTGCGCCGCCGCCGCGCGGTCTGAGTCGCACAGGCGCAGCGCCGCCGGTGCTCCTTCGCGCGGCGTCGCGTGATGTGGGAATTCCCTGGGGATTCCAACATCCGGCGACGCCGCGGTGAGATCTTTCCGGCATTACGCGACGCCGCACGCCGGGCGGCGTAGCGTCGCCCGTGTGACGATCACCCTCGGTTACCAGATCCCGAACTTCAGCTACCCCGGCGGCGTCGAGACGCTGTTCGACACCGTCCGCGCTCAGGCGCTCGAGGCCGAGTCATCCGGCTTCGACACCGTGCTCGTGATGGACCACTTCTATCAGCTGCCCGGCATCGGCACGCCAGACCAGCCGATGATGGAGGCGTACTCCACGCTCGCGGCGCTCGCGGCATCCACCAGCACCGTCCAGCTCTCGACGCTCGTGACGGGCAACACCTACCGCAACCCCACGCTGCTCGCCAAGACGGTGAGCACGCTCGACGTGATCAGCCACGGTCGCGCGATCCTCGGCCTCGGTGCCGGCTGGTTCGAGCTCGAGCACCACCAGCTCGGCTTCGACTTCGACACCTTCACCGAGCGCTTCGAGAAGCTCGACGAGGCGTTGCAGATCATCCACCCGATGCTGCGCGACGAGCGGCCCGAGTTCGAGGGCAGGTGGTATCGCACGCACGGCGCGATGAACGTGCCGCGATTCCGCGACAGCGTGCCGATCATGCTCGGCGGCCAGGGGGAGCGGAAGACGTTCCGCCTCGCCGCGCGCTACGCCGACCACATGAACATCATCACGAGCACCGACGAGCTCACCCGCAAGGTGCAGGTGCTGAAGCAGCGCTGCGAGGAGATCGACCGCGACCCCGCGACGCTCAAGACGAGCTACCTGACGAGCGTCGTGCTCGTCGAGACCGAGGCCGAGGCCGCGGCGATGCTCGAGCGCGTGCCCGAGGAGCGCCGCAGCCGCGCCTTCGTGGGCACGGCGGATGTCCTGTCCGAGCGCCTCGGAACGCTGGTCGCCGAGAGCGGGCTCGACGGGCTCATCGTCAACGCCCCCTTCAACGGCCACGTGCCCGGCGTGGTCGCGGCGCTGGGCGAGGCGCTCGCGCCGGTCGTCGTGGGCTGATGGCGGCCCCCGCGCGTTAACCCGGCGTCCACCTCGGCGAAGCCGGCCTCAGGCAGGATCTATCCACTTGCGGTGAGCTACCTATGTTGCTCACCTGAATTCGGAGTGGATCGACATGCCGTCGTCGGCTCGGTCCTTCGCGTCGATGAGGAGCCAGTCTGTGGAGTCAGTAGTTCGAGGCCGTTCCGCCGCTGCGGGGAGGCGGTTGCGTTTCGCCGGCCTCGTCGTGGCGGCCCTGACCGCAACCGTCGGGGCGACGGGCGCCGCCCTTCCGGAGGCGGCCCACGCGGCCGGAAGCGCGGTGAGCACCGGGCCGCAGATCCGCATCACCGAGCTCGCGTACGGCGGCAAGATCGCCGGGGCCGACGGAGACGGCGAGTACGTCGAGCTGACGAACGTCGGCGACGCCGCGCAGAACCTGGCCGGCTGGACCTACACCGGCAAGCCCGGCACCGGCACGCTGCCCCTGGACGGCTTCGGCACGGTGGCCGCGGGCGAGTCGGTGATCATCACGGATGTCACGCCCGCGGAGTTCCGCGCCGACTGGGGCGTGCCCGCCTCGCTCAAGATCATCGACGACAAGGCGAACGGCCTGAGCGTCACCCTCGACAAGGGCCCCGACACCCCGACGGTCTACGACGCCGCGGGCGCCACCGTCGACTCGGTCTCGTACCAGGCCGGCTTCTTCCCGGGCAAGGGCTCGTCGGCGTGGGTCGATGCGGCGCACCTCGGCGCCGAGGCCGACACCACCGGCTGGGCCCTGAGCACCGTCGGGGACACCGAGGGCTCGTGGACCAGCGCGACCGGCTCGGTCGGCTCGCCGGGCGTCACGACCCTGGCGCCCACGGCGGCGCGGGTCCGCATCACCGAGGTGGCGTACGGCGGCCAGATCGCCGGGGCCGACGGCGACGGCGAGTACGTCGAGCTGACCAACGTCGGCAACGCGCCGCAGGACTTCGCCGGCTGGACCTACACCGGGAAGTCCGGGGCGGGCACCCTGCCGCTCGACGGCTTCGGCACCGTCGCCGCGGGCGAGTCCGTGATCATCACGGATGTCACGCCGGACGAGTTCCGCGCCGACTGGGGCGTGCCGGCATCCCTCAAGATCATCGACGACAAGGCCAACGGCCTGAGCGTCACCCTCGACAAGGGCCCCGACAGCCCGACGGTCTACGACGCGAGCGGAGCGGTCGTCGACGCGATGACCTATCAGGCCGGCTTCTTCCCGGGCAAGGGCTCGTCGGCGTGGGTCGACTCCGCCGCGCTCGGCGCGCAGGGCGACACGACCGGCTGGACGCTGAGCGCGGCCGGGGATGCCGAGGGCTCGTGGGCCAGCGCGACCGGTTCGGTCGGCTCGCCGGGCCTCTACACGGCGGCCGATGCCGGCGCGAGCAGCGGCGGGGCGGGGAGCGGCAGCGGCGACACGAGCACCGGCACCGTGGCCGACAAGTGGCGCGACCCCAGCTCCGCGGGCATCACGGCGCAGCCGTGGCCCGGCCCGCAGGACGTGGCCAACGCCGACACCATAGACTTCGGCCAGAACATGTCCGGCCTGTTCTACGTGCCCGGCGCGACCCCGAGCCAGGACTACATGTGGGGCGTCGAGAACGGCGACTCGGGTGCGCCGCTCAACACGGGCAATTCCAGCCTGTTCAAGCTCGTGCGCGATGCGAGCGGCGATTGGGGCCCGGCGGCGGGCTGGGAGACCGGCATCCGCCTGCACTACCCGGACGGCGCCGGCAACCCCGACGCCGAGGGCGTCACCGCGGTCGGCGGCAAGGTGTTCGTCTCGACCGAGCGCGACAACTCCGTCAGCAGCGTCTCACGGGTCTCCGTCCTGGAGTTCGACCCCGGCACGGTCGCGAACGGCGCCATGAACGCCGTGGCCGAGTGGGACCTCGCCGATCTCGAGGCGGGCGCCGACCCGACGCTGAGCTCGCCGGCCGACGCCAACCTCGGCGCCGAGGCCGTCGCGTTCGTCCCGGACTCCTACCTCGTCGCGAACGGCTTCCGGACCGACAGCGGCGCGCTGTACGACCCGAGCCAGTACGGCCCCCATCAGGGCGGCGTCTTCTTCGCGGGCATCGAGAAGAACGGCAACCTCTACGGCTACGTGCTCGGCGCCGACGGCGCGATCACCCGCGTCGCGGCGTTCTCGAGCGGCTTCACCACGATCATGGATGCCGCGTGGGACCCCTCGCAGGACGCCCTGTGGCTGGACTGCGACAACACCTGCCTCGGCCAGCAGTCGATCGTGAAGCTGAACACGACCGCCGGCGACCCGAACCAGGGCCACTTCCAGGCCGTGACGATCTTCGACCGCCCGACCGGCGGCCCGAACGTCAACAACGAGGGCTTCACGATGCAGCCCGCCAGCGAATGCGACACCGCCACGAACACCCGCGCGGTGTGGTGGGCCGATGACGGCGACGACAACGGCCACGCGATCCGCACCGCAACGGCCCCGTGCGCGACGCCGATCGCGGGCCAGGTCGGCGCGACGGTCTCCGTCGCGTACACGCAGCAGGGCACCGACATCCCCGCGGTCACGAACGCCTCGGGGGCCTACACGACGCCCGTCACGGCGACCTTCACCTGCACGAACGGCGACGCCGTGCTGCAGCAGGCCTGTCCGGCGCCGGTCGATGCGACCGTGAGCCAGCCGGCCACGACCGTGGCGACGCTGACCGACACGCTCGGCAACGTGTACAAGGCGGCTCTGCCGGCGATCGCGATCGCCTACCCCGACTGGAACCGCACGACCGGCTATGCCGCGGGCGACCGCGTCAGCTATCTCGGCGTGAGCTGGCAGGCGACCGGGGCGGTCACCGGCCAGGCGCCCGGCAAGGGGAAGTTCTGGGTTCAGATCGACACCGTCGGCTACCCCCTGTGGACCACCGGCGGCAAGTACGCGACCGGTGATCGCGTCGCCTACCAGGGCCAGATCTGGGAGGCCACGCAGCAGGCCAACGGCCAGACGCCCGGCAAGGGCAAGTTCTGGGTCGCGGTCGACGCGACGGAGTAGTCGAACGCAGTGAGAGCCGGTCGCGGCCCCGGGAACCCGGGGCTGCGACCGGCTCTCGCGTGCAGGCGCCTGCACGCGAAAACCCCGGTCGGAATTGCTTCTGACCGGGGTTTCTGTGCGTGGACCCTAGGGGATTCGAACCCCTGACCTTCTCATTGCGAACGAGACGCGCTACCAACTGCGCCAAGGGCCCAAGTGCTCGAAAAGACTAACACGGCCGGGGGCGGCCGCTTGACCGCCCCTGGCCGCTGCGCGATCAGGCGGATGCCGCCTCGGGCAGCGGACG
>Ga0123352_10000775_pt1 | contig 39885 bp, 28 predicted proteins | sample TergutLab28metaG_FD_89700 | JGI IMG/M metagenome (GOLD analysis project Ga0123352, IMG submission 89700) | Labiotermes labralis P1 segment gut microbial communities from Petit-Saut dam, French Guiana - Lab288 P1 | ecosystem: Host-associated > Arthropoda: Insects > Digestive system > Gut ... | reverse complement strand
GGTAAGAGAAATAATCGTTTATTTCAGACTAAGACAGGAAAGCTTATCAATTCAGATATTAATGCCAGTTTAAATATAATGGCAAAAAGTAAACCCAAAGACGATGAAGTAATTCAGAGTTTGAGGAATAGCGGTCTAACAGCACCCATAAGGTTACAGGTTAGCCTGTAATTTCTTATAAAGAAAAGAAGCGCAATGCTTCTTTAAAGCATATTTATTTCGCTTTTGTTCACTTTTGAGGAGGTAGAAAAATGTCTGATTATCTGGATAGATTAAATGCGGCTCAAAAAGAAGCCGTTGAGACGACCGAAGGACCAGTTATCGTAATAGCTGGTGCCGGAAGTGGAAAAACACGAGTTTTAACAAGCCGGATGGTCCATTTAATAAATAATCACGGCATTGTTTCTGATACTATACTAGCTGTTACTTTTACTAATAAAGCAACTAGAGAAATGCGCGATCGAGTTAATAATCTGATTAACCGCAACGATGAGTTTGAAGCTCAGAAAAAGTTGCATATCTATACATTTCATGCTTTAGGTAAGTGGATATTGCATCAATATATTACACTTTTAGGATATAAAAAAAATTTTGAAATCATTAATGACGATGATTCATTAAAAATAGTGAAAGGCTTTTATGATATTTTTGAGATAAATACTAAAAGTTTTCCACCGGAGAAAATTCTGGATTATATTAGTCGTGAAAAAAATCTAGAAGAGATTTTCTTGCAGAATGAGTTAGCTGATATTTATGAAAAACTAAGTAAAGCATATAAAGACTATACTCGTAAAAATAACCTTGTTGACTTTGATGATTTATTGTATTTGACTTTGCAATTATTAGAAAACTTTCCGGAAGTCAGAAAAAACTTTCAGGAAAATTTCAGTTATATTCTGGTAGATGAATTTCAGGATACTAATATGATTCAGTTTAAAATCCTAATTCACCTAGCAGAAATACATCAGAATATTTTTATTGTTGGGGATCAGGATCAGAGTATTTATGCTTTCAGAGGCGCTAACTATAAAAATTTAAATTATTTCATGGATTACTTTCCTAACTATAAGTTAATTAAATTAGAGGAAAATTATCGTTCAAGTCAGAATATTTTAGATGTTGCGAATAATTTGATTAAGCATAATTCTGATCGAGTTCCTAAAAATCTTTATTCTAAAAGATTAGAAGCGCCAAAAGTTTTTTATAAACGATTTATGAACTATCGGGAAGAAGTTCATTATATCGCTGCGGAAATTTTAAAGAAGGAAAAACAAGGCATTCCATTTTCGGAAATGGCAGTTATTTATCGAAACAATGCTTTAAGCCGTAACTTTGAGGAAATCTTTATCCAGTATAAAATACCATATGTAATATATGGTGGTTTATCGTTTTATGCCCGTATGGAAGTTAAAGATTTAATCGCTTATCTGCGGGTTATTCTGAAATCGGAATCTGATTTTTTCTTGAAGAGAATTTTTAATATTCCTAAACATATAACAGGTATTGGTGGTAAAACTTTTCGAAAGATGGAAGAATTTGCGGAAAGTAAACAAAAAAGCATTTTCGATATATTATTGGAATTTCCTTTTACCGAAAAACAAAAAGCGATTATAGAGCCTTTTTACCAGACAATTATCGAATTAAGAACTAAAATTGAAGAATTGTCAATGCCTGATTTTATTGATTTGGTCCTGGATAAAACTGGCTATCTTCAACATTTAAAAGATATTGAAAAAGACAATACCGATAGAGTCGATAATGTTAATGAGTTTAAATCGATATTTTTTGAGGTTTCAGAACTTCATTTGGGGCATAATAATCATGAAACTTTTCAGCTTTTGTTAAATGATTTAGTGTTGAAAACAGATGCGGATTTCTCAACTGATGAGACGCCACGAGTCCGGCTTTCTAATTATCATCAAGTCAAAGGACTGGAATTTGAAGTTGTCTTCCTGCCTTGTCTTGAACAGGGAATCTTTCCTTCTTTAAAATCACTAATGTCAACTTTTGATACAGAAGAAGAAAGAAGAGTCTGTTATGTAGGTTTAACAAGAAGTAAAGAATATCTTTATTTAACAAATTCTCAGGAGCGGCTATTATACGGTAACTACAATCGTTTTTCGCCTTCTCAATTTGTGCAGGAACTTGATATTAGTTTGTTAGAAAATCTTAATGCTAATAAATCTTTAGTCCAAAAAAGACCGACACCAGTAAGACCACAAAAATTAAGTAGCGGTACAGAATACCGGCCAGGGGATTTAGTAGTACATCAGATTTTTGAGACAGGTATCGTTATCCGAATTGAAGGTGATGTTTTGGAGGTCGCCTTTAAAGCGCCTTTTGGTATGAAAAAAGTAATGAAGGATCATCCTTCAATTTGTAAACAAGCGGAGGAAAAAGATGAGTGCGTCACAAAAAAGAATTGAAGAATTAGTAAGAATTCTAAATAAGGCCAATATAGATTATTTTAAGAATGATAATCCTTCTTTAGGTGACAATGAATACGATCACTTACTTCAGGAATTAAAAAGACTCGAAGAAGAACATCCAAAGTTTTTAAGTCCAAATTCGCCAACACAAAAGGTTGGTGGTTTTGTTTCTGAAAAGTTCGAAAAAGTTATTCATAAACAACCAATGCTTAGCTTGAACAATGCCTTTTCCGCTGATGATTTAAGAAAGTTTGATGAGCGTATCCAAAAGGAATATCCGAATCCTACTTATAGTTGTGAACTGAAAATTGATGGCTTGGCAGTTAACTTAGAGTATATAGATGGCAAACTTAATGTCGCTTCAACTCGTGGAGATGGCCAGGTTGGCGAGAATATTACTGAAAACATTAAAACGATTAAAACTTTACCTCATCAACTTTCAAAGCCTTTATCTTTTGAAGTTCGCGGTGAAGTTTATATGCCGAAGAAAAGTTTTGAAAAGCTGAATGAAGAAAGAAAAGCTAATGAAGAGATGCTTTTTCAAAATCCCAGAAATGCGGCAGCAGGAACTTTAAGACAGTTAGATTCGAAGATTGTTGCGAAAAGAAATTTAAATATCTTTTTATATAATTTAGTAGATGCCAAAGATTATAACTATCAACACGAGGTCCTGGCTTTATTTGAAGAGTTAGGATTAAATACGAATCCGTTAGGACGTATAGTAAAAAATGTTGAGGAAATGATTGCTTATGTATCAGAGTTTGAAAGACAAAAAAATGAACTTGATTATGAAATTGATGGTATCGTAATTAAAGTTAATGAGTTGAAAGCCCATGAAACAATCGGCTATACCTCTAAACATCCAAAATGGGCCATAGCTTATAAATTTCAAGCCGAACAGGCCACAACTAAAATTCTTGGCATAACCTTCCAAGTCGGAAGAACCGGTTCTATTACACCAGTCTGTGAACTTGAGCCAGTTTTTTTAAGTGGTTCAACGATTAAGAGGGCAACACTGCATAACGAAGACTACTGCAAACTGAAAGATATCAGAATTGGTGCTTCGGTTGTTATCCAAAAAGCAGGTGATGTTATTCCTGAAGTCGCGGAAACGATTAAAGACGAAGAATTTTATCAGTTAGAAGCATTTACAATGATTAATAATTGTCCTAGTTGTGATTTTGAACTTGTTAAGAAAGATGCGGAACATTTTTGCTTAAATAAGTCATGTCCGGAAAAGGAATTGGCGTCATTAAGGCATTTTTGTGAGCGCAACGCTATGAATATTGAATCAATGGGCGAAAAAATATTAGAACAATTCTATGAAAAAGGTTTTTTAAAGAATATCTTTGATATCTATGAATTAAAAAATCGTTATGAAGAGCTGATTGAACTTCCGGGACTGGGAGTGAAATCAATTCAAAAGATTCTGGACAATGTTGAATCAAGTAAAAATAACTCATTAGATAAGTTGTTGTTTGGATTAGGTATCAGAAATGTCGGAGCGAAAGCAGCTAAAGTATTAGCCAAAAGTTTTAGAAGCCTTGAACGTTTGAGTCAGGCAACAGCTGAAGAGCTTAATGCGATAATGGATATTGGTGAAATAATCAGTTTTAATGTAACAATCTTTTTTCAGGAAAATCCGGCGATTATTGAAAAAATTAAAAGTTATGGCATTAATACTGTTTATGATGGAGTTGAAATCAAGACCGATCACTTTTTTTCCGGAAAGAGTGTTGTTATTACGGGAACTTTAGAAAATATCAAAAGAAATGAACTAACTGAAACTCTGGAAAATCTAGGTGCTAAGGTCTTAAATAGTGTATCGAAGAAACTTGATTTTTTAATTTGTGGTAAAGAGGCTGGCACAAAATTAGATAAAGCCAAAGAGTTTGGTGTTAGAATTATTGAAGAAGAGGAATTAAAAGGATTAATAGTATGAATAATGATAAAATCCGGATCATTGGTGCCCGGGAAAATAATTTAAAGAATGTCAGTATCGAAATACCAAAAAATAAATTAGTCGTTATGACAGGACTTTCCGGAAGTGGAAAAAGTTCGTTGGCTTTTGATACAATTTATCAAGAAGGACAAAGACGTTATGTCGAGTCTTTAAGTAGCTATGCCAGACAATTTCTAGGCAATATGGAAAAACCCTTAGTTGATTCTATAGAAGGCTTGAGCCCAAGCATTTCTATTGATCAGAAATCAACAAGCAAAAACCCACGTTCAACAGTTGGGACTGTAACAGAAATATATGATTACTTCCGAATTCTTTTTGCGCGAATCGGAACCCCTCATTGTATTACTCATAACGAACCAATTGAATCCCAAAGCGCAGAAGAAATCATTAATAAAATTCTGGAATTAGAAACTGATAGCAGAATTATGATTTTAGCGCCAGTAGTGAATCTGGAAAAAGGAACGCACAAGAAAACAATTGAGAGTTTAATCAAAGATGGATTTGTGAGAGCGAAAATCAATGGCGAGCTTGTAGAGCTAGATTCAGCGATTGAATTAGATAAAAACAAAAAACATAAAATTGATGTTGTTATCGATAGGATTGTTATAAAAGATGATGTTCGTTCCCGAGTCGCTGATTCAGTGGAGACAGCTTTAAAGTTAGCTAATGGTAAAGTTATCTGTGATACAATGAATGAAAAAGAGCTAATTTTTAGTGAGAAGTATGCTTGTAAGATTTGTGATTACAGTTTGAATGAACTTGAGCCAAGACTTTTTTCTTTTAATTCACCGCTTGGGGCTTGTTCACATTGTAATGGACTAGGAAGAAAATCAGAAATATCGGAAGATTTGATTCTTAATAAGAAATTAAGTATTAATAAAGGCGCGATTTTGCCATATAAAAATGTCGATAATAATAATCTTTCAATGAGTACTTTAGAAACGGTTTGTCAGCACTTTAAAATTGATATGAATATGCCTTTTGAAAAATTATCAGAAGCTCATAAGAAAATTTTACTTTACGGGACAAAGGAAAAGATTCATTTTAAATTAAAGTCAACTTCAGGGCGTGTTCATGAAAAAACCGATGATTTTGAAGGTATAATTACCCATTTTCAAAGGCGATATGCAGAAACAAGTTCGGAATGGATTAGAGATTGGATTGATGGCTTTATGATTGAAAGCGAATGTCCGGTCTGTAAAGGAAAGCGTCTTAATCCGATGGTTTTACATGTTAAGATAGCTAATAAGAATATCAGCGATTTGATGAGCATGCCAATTACTGGCTTAATGGATTTTATTGTTAATCTAAAGCTTGATCCGGAAAAAGCAAAGATTGCTGAATTAGCAATTAAAGAAATCAAAGATCGGATTCGCTTTTTAATTGATGTCGGTTTAGATTATTTAACGCTTTCCAGAGCAGCTATGACTCTTTCTGGTGGTGAGGCGCAACGAATCAGACTAGCTACCCAGATTGGTTCACAACTATCAGGTGTTTTATATGTTTTAGATGAGCCTTCTATTGGCCTTCATCAACGGGATAACGAAAAACTAATTAATACCCTAAAGAAAATGCGTGACCTTGATAATACTTTAATCGTAGTAGAGCACGATGAAGAAACGATGCTTGAAGCTGATTACTTAATTGATATCGGACCTGGAGCAGGAATTCATGGCGGTTATGTTGTTGCGGCTGGTACGCCATTGGAAGTAATGCAAGATGACAATAGTTTGACTGGTCGTTATTTAGCAGGAAAAGAAAGAATCGAAAAACCAACTGTAAATCGTCCGGGCAATGGTAACTTTTTAGTTGTTAAAGGTTGTACGGAAAATAATCTTAAAAATGTTGATGCTAAATTTCCTTTAGGTACAATCACCTGTGTAACAGGAGTTAGTGGTAGCGGTAAAAGTACACTGGTAAACCAAATTTTATATCGGGCAATTCATAACCATTTATATAAATCAAAAGACTTACCTGGTAAATTTGAAAGTATTGATGGATTAAATTATATTGAAAAAATCATTGATATCTCACAATCACCAATTGGTAGGACGCCAAGAAGTAACCCTGCAACTTATACAGGAGTATTTGATGATATCAGAGATATATTTACCCATACCTCAGAGGCTAAATTACGAGGTTATGAAAAAGGTCGTTTTTCTTTCAATGTTAAAGGCGGTCGATGCGAACATTGTGGTGGTGACGGAGTTAAACGGATATCCATGCATTTTTTACCTGATGTTTTTGTTGTCTGTGATGTCTGTAAAGGTAAGAGATATAACAGAGAAACTTTAGATATTAAATATAAAGATAAAAGTATTGCGGATATACTTGATATGACAATTGAGAGTGCTTTAGAGTTTTTTAAGAATATCTATAAAATCAAAGAGAAACTGCAAACTTTATTTGATGTTGGATTAGGTTATTTAAAACTTGGTCAGTCTTCACTGACTTTATCAGGCGGAGAAGCGCAAAGGGTTAAACTAGCATCAGAGTTGCATAGAAGAATTAGTGATAAGACATTATATATTTTAGATGAGCCGACAACCGGACTTCATACAGATGATATCAAACGTTTATTAAAAGTTATTAATAAAATCGCTGACGAAGGCGCAACAGTTATTATTATTGAGCATAATCTTGATGTCATTATGTGTGCGGATCATATTATTGATCTTGGTTATGAGGGAGGCAATAAAGGCGGTCAGATTATTTATACTGGTAGTGTTGATGGCCTTACAGAAAGTAAACTCAGTTATACCGGGCAGTTCTTGAAAAAGCATCTTCAGGCTTCAAGAAGATTATAAATTTCTATAAAGGAATGATTTCTAATTGAATAAAAGTCATTCCTTTTTTCTGGATTGACAATATACAAAAATAGGATGGCAAAATATAATAGCCATCCTATTTATAATTTTTATTTAATGAATCTGTTTATTTGTTTTGCTAAATTTTATTTCTGTCGAATCACAAATTGGTTTATAACCGATTCTCATATAGATGTTGTTAGAAGTCGGATTAGCTAAATCAGTATATAATACACATTTCTTAAAGCCGCGGTCTAAAGCGAATTGACTTACAGCAGCTACACAAGCAGTAGCATAACCTTTTCCACGAAAGTATGGAGGTGTATATACCATGCCAATCACACATACAGTCTGTAATTGGCGGCTGATTTTTGTCATAGTTACAGGAATATCCTGATCTTCTAAAATATAAAGATTATTGCCTGACATTCGGTAGATATATTTATTTATATCAGTTCCTGTATCTAAGGTATCGCCAAAACAGTCATTATCGAATCCTTTCATCCAATAAGGCAAAAATGATAAATCTTTTTGATTTGCTAAACGCGTAGAACCAATATTTGCAATTTCTGTGTTTACTTTTAAAAGTTCATAAATCCGTTGATTTGTATTAATTTTATAAGTAACTCCATATGTTTTAGAATATGCTTGAGCAAACATTTCGGCCAAAGATTTTTCCGCCATGACACCGGGAATATTAATGTTATTTTTTATTATACCTTCCAACAGGCACTTTAGCGCTAACTCATCATTTATATTATCAGTTGCATATAAAGTTAAGTTATGTGGTGGCGTCATAATAGCTGTAAGAAGTATTTCTTTATTATTAGAAACAGCGGCCATAAACCAGTTAGCAGGATCACGCCAATCGGTTTTATCTTTTCCTTCATTACCGAGAATGACATTACCTAAAGGAATTACATTTTGTGCTTCTTGTCGCATTAATATTTCGTATGTATCTTTATAAAAAGTTTTAATGTCACTGTATATTGTTAAAAACATATTATTTATCCTTTCGTTGGTAAATTTAGATTTAAGGCTAATTATATCACGAAAGCGTAAATAATTAAAGAATAATCAAACAAAGTCAAAAGATTATTTATAGGTCTTAAGTTCCTTTAGATAGGATTTATAGACAGAAATAAAATTTCCGGCATCGCCTATTGGATATTTTCTGCCCCATTTATTTTCCGATTCTGGTTTTTGATTTTTCAGAAAAGGTAACTCTTTAAAAATGTCATCAAAACTTTCATGTTTATGTAGCACGATGACATAACAACTATCCTTTGAATACCAAGTGCTAAATTGTTCGGAAAACTCACTCATCCATTGGAGATCTTTTTCAATTTCATCTTCAATAAATCTGGGCAAGTTAATAATCCGGCCGCTTAGGTCGGTAGTATAAAATCTATAATCATGATATTTTTTCATGATTTTATTTTTTGATTTTCTGGATATAATATTCATAGGTAATGTTGGCTTAATAAATCTGGAAGTTGTTTTCAATGGCTATTGGCAAATCGTTTTACATTCTTAACTTCGGCACAAGCAACTTCCGAGGTACTCGGTTCTTAAGCGCGATCCGAAAACTAAAAGGCTTGGACGACCGCATCGCCGAGCGTTTCGAAAAGTCGACTGAAATTCCTTAAAAATACAAAACTCAACGATTCGTTGGGCTTAAACGCTGGAATAAGTATTCGAAAAATAGTAAAATATAAGAGTGAGAAGGAGGCACACGACATGAACATAGACAAAACAGGTGCGTTCATAGCCGAGATGCGAAAAGAAAAAAGGCTAACGCAAAGCGAACTTGCAAAAAGACTTCATGTGACCGATAGGGCAGTTTCCAAGTGGGAATGCGGAAAAGGAACACCCGATTCATCGTTAATGCTTAGGCTTAGCGAAGAACTGGGAATTTCAGTCACCGAATTACTATGTGGGGAAAAAGTCCCACCCGCAGAAGTCGCAAAGCGAGCGGAAGAAAATTCCATGAGCCTATTAAGGGAAATCGAAAAAAGGAGAACTTATAGCGAAATGACAAAAGAACAACAAGAAGAACTCAAAAAAGAGTTCAACGAAACAACAAGTGCAAAAATGTGGAAGAACCTAAACATCATAACCATTTTTCAAGCAGCAGTTTGGATAGGGCTATTTTTGCTTTCAACATTTTTGAACTGGCATGAAATTGCAACGACCGTGCTTTTGGTAATGATGGTAATTAACGCAACACTACCAATTATCATTGCAATCGTAAGAATTATGACATTCTCGTTATGGCTAAACCTAGTAAAGGGAATTAAAGAAGACAAACTGAAAGAAAGTTCAGTAGCGTAATAATTAAATTAAAAAGCAAAGACCGCTCACCAAGGGCGGTTTTTTCGTGCCTAAAAATCAAAAGGAATCGCCATGAAAGTGGCGGCGGTGTGGGAACGCCTAGGCAGAGAAATAGACAGTCTACGCCAAGAACTGTTCGTCGCACGCAAGATAGAAGACGAGAAAGCACTAATGGAATATCGAATCAAGTTATTCGGCGACATCATAAGAGATCCAATTCAAGCCTTCGACCATCAACCTTCCAAGCCAGCGTAGACAAAGTGGTAATCCAAAGACAAGAAACTACCACGGACGGCACGCAGACAAAACTGTGCTTCGTATTCAAAAGCGAAGTAGAGATGAGCGAAACAGTATAGCAAAAAGCCCCAGCAGAGCCAAGATAGGCAACTGGGGCTTTTGTTCTTACCCATGTGATTAAGAGATTTGAGTTTGCGACAACGCATCTTGTGCTAGTTGTTATGTGGTGCGGCTGACGAGATTCGAACTCGTACGACGTAAGTCACTACCCCCTCAAGATAGCGTGTATACCAATTTCACCACAGCCGCAATAGATAATATTATATCACTTTTTCGCTGATTATTGTAGTAATTTTCACTTTTTTCTTTAAAAATTAATTATAGTGATTTGAATTAAATTTATTCTGAATTACCTTTTAATAATTGTTGATATTTAGTATAATATTTACAACTTCGACGATTAAAAATAATATTAAAAGATTAATTTTGGATAGGAAGGGATATTATGACACTACAAGAGACAGATATTAGAGAATATAAAAGTCAAATGACAGATGATATAGAGAAAAGTGTTGTTGCTTTTTTAAATACTAAAGGTGGTGAATTGTGGTTAGGAGTAGATGCTGATGGCATCGCTTGCGGATTGACCAACTATGATAAAGAAGCCCTTGCTTTTATCGACAGAATTAAGAATAATATTTATCCGTCAGCCTTAGGCCTTTTTACGGTTACGCCAAAATTAGGAGACAATAATAAGGAATATCTTGTTATTAAAATCGCAAGTGGTTATGAAAAACCATTTTATATTAGGAAATACGGTATGACACCAAAAGGCTGTTATGCTAGAATAGGAACCCAAAACTCACAAATGAGCCAAGATATAATTGATGTTATGTATGCCAGACGAATAAGTCGCACATTACAAACAGTAATTTCTCCGAGGCAAAACCTCTCTTTTCAACAATTAAAAATCTTTTACCAAGAAAAGGGCCATAATGCAAATAGTGATTATTTCCTCAAAAATCTTGATTTATTTACGGAAGATGGTAAATATAATTATGCAGCTTATTTGATGAGTGATAATAATTCAACTTTTATGCGAGTTGTAAAATACGCAGGTAAAGACAAAACTGTTATTTTAAATAAACAAGAGTTGGGAAGTTGTTGCTTAATTAAATCAGCCTATAATATGTTAAATTGTCTTAATATGTATAATGAAACAGCAATTGAAATAACCTACCCTAATCGAATTGAAACAAGATTGGTAGATCATACTGCATTGCGTGAAGCAACTTTAAACAGTATCTTACATAATGATTATATTAATGGTGCTTTTCCTGTAGTAGAATTTTATTCCGATCGGGTTGAGATAACCTCTACAGGTGGTTTACCATCAGGGCTGACCGAAAAAGAGTTTTTTGCGGGCAGAAGTTTGCCGCGTAATCGAGAAATTATGCGCGTTTTTGTCGATATGGAATTAGGAGAGCACTTAGGCTCTGGCATGCAAAGAATTATGAGCATTTATAAGGAAGATGATTTTGTTATATCGCCTAATTTTGTAACTGCAGTGTTTAAATACGATGAACGGGTGTTAAAACTTTTAAGCAGAGATAAAACTGTCAACGAGTCGTCAACGAACTATCAACGAACCACCAACGAACTATCAACGATTCTTGCAAGGCTCAATAAAACTCAAAAACGGATATTAGAGTTAATTTCTGGAAATGAATTTATAAAAATTGCCGTCCTAGCAGCTGACTTAGGAATTTCCACTAGAGCCATCGATAAAAATGTTAAACAACTTAAAGATAAAGGTTTACTAAAGCGTATTGGTGATGCTAAAAATGGATATTATAAAGTAACTTGGGATTAATAAGCAGAGGATTTATATGGATGAAAACACCTGGACATGCATGGTTTTTAGAAGGGAGATTCATATAAGTTTTAAAGTGTGAAATCAGTTATTGAATAATATTTAAAGCACTTAGTGAAAAAATTTTAATCGCTAGGTGCTTTTTTGTTTGATTTTTTTCAAAACAAAAATAAAAAAATATCAAAAAAAGATTTTTATGATAAAATAAGATGATAATAAAATATAGAGGTGTTATAGTGAAGCAAAACAAGACTCCGTTTTTCACTAAACTGAAAGAATATACGACTTTTAAAGCCGCACATTTTGATGTTCCAGGTCATAAAATGGGAAAAATTAATGATGAATTTAAGGAATACGTTGGCCAGAATACTTTAATGTTAGATGTTAATGCTCCTAGAGGTTTAGATACCTTAAACCATCCGGTGGGTGTAATCAAAGAAGCTCAGGAATTATTAGCTGAGGCTTTTTTTGCGGAACATGCTTATTTCCTGACTAACGGAACTTCCCAAGGTATTATGACAATGATTATGGCAGCTGTCAGAGCCAAAGAAAAAATCATTATGCCAAGAAACGTTCATAAATCAATTATCAATGGTTTGATTTTATCGGGCGCAATCCCAATTTTTGTAAAGCCAGTAATGGATGCTGATTTAGGAATTGCTAATGGTATGCCGTTGGAATCCGTAAAGCAGGCAATTCTAGAAAATCCTGACGCTAAAGCAGTTTTTGTTATTAATCCGACTTATTTTGGTGTTGCTTCTGATTTAAAAACAATCGTTGATTTTGCTCATAGCTATGATATGGTTGTTTTAGTTGACGAAGCCCATGGCTCTCATTTTGCTTTTAATGATCAGCTACCAATAAGTGCGATGCAAGCAAAAGCCGATATGGCAGCGTGTTCAACGCATAAGACAATTGGTTCTTTAACGCAGTCTTCGGTTTTATTGCTACAAGGAAAGCGAATTACACCAGCCAGAATCAGAACAATCCTCAATATTATTTCAACTACCTCGCCCTCTTCATTGTTAATGGGATCAATTGATGTGGCTAGAAAAAATATCTATAACCATGGAAAAAAAGAGTTGGATCGTATTATTGCCTTAACAGCTGATACCAGAGAGCGCATTAATAAAATTTCTGGAATAAAAGCAATTTTGCCAACTTACTTTAAAGAATCAAAATTTGAATACGATTTAACTAAAATTATTATCAAAGTTTCTGATTTAGGAATAAGTGGGTTTGAAGCATATAAAGAACTATTTGATGAATCAAGGATTCAAGTTGAATTAGCTGAGACTCATTTGATTTTAGCACTCTTTAGCATAGCTTCTAGTCAACAGGACGCTGATCAATTAGTTGAAGCATTAGAAAAACTTGCAGAAAATCATCGAAAGAATAAAAATATAGTAAAAAAAATCTTTATTAATAATACTTTTCCAGAAGTATATACAAGACCAAGGGAAGCCGCTGTGCATGCGCCAATAAAATACGTTTTATTAGAAGAGGCAATAGATGAAATAGCTGCTGAATCTATTATGATTTATCCACCAGGTATTCCTATTGTGATTCCAGGGGAAATAATGTGTAAAAGTGTTATTGATGATTTGAAATTTTATATTGAGCAAGGCTCAACAATTTTATCTGATACTGAAGATGGGACCGTTAAAGTAGTTGATAAAGAGATTTGGTTTAAATGGAGGGAGGAACAATGAAATTTAAAAAAGTAGATCTTTCGTTTCAAAGCTGCGATAGTGAATATAAAGATGCAGATGTCATAATATTTAGTGTACCAATGGATGCGACAACTTCTTTTAGACCTGGTACTAGATTTGCTGGAAATGCCATTAGAGTAGATTCGATAGGGGTTGAATGGTATTCACCGTATCGAGATATGGATTTAAAGGATTATAAAACTGCTGATATTGGTGACTTAGATATTCCGATTGGGGATGTGCCAAAAGCTTTAGATGTTATCTATGAAACTACTAAAAAAATCCTAAAAGATAATAAAGTCCCAATGATGATTGGTGGCGAGCATTTAGTTAGTTATCCAGTAATTAAAGCAATCTATGAAAGATATCCTGAAGTCTGTGTTATTCATTTTGATGCTCATACAGATTTAAGAGAAGAATTTTTTGGGATGCAATTTTCGCACGCAACATTTATGCGGCACGCACATAAATTTTTAGGAAACGACAGAATATATCAATTTGGCATCCGAAGCGGGGCTAAAGAAGAATTTGAATGGGCAAAAACGCATATTTATCAACAGAAATTTGATTTAACAGGACTTGATAAAATTGTTGAAAAAATAAAGGATATTCCTGTTTATATTACAATTGATTTAGACGTTTTAGATCCTTCGGTTTTTCCGGGAACCGGAACGCCTGAACCAGGAGGAATTTCCTATAAGGAATTGCTTTGGGCGATGGAGCAATTTGAGAAGCTTAATAAAATAGTTGGCGCTGATATCGTTGAATTATCTCCGCATTTAGACGCTAGTGGTGCTTCAACCGCAGTCGCAGCTAAAACTTTAAGGGAATTAATTTTGCTTTTGCAACAAAAAAAGAATAATTAAAAAAAGCAAATGTTTTTGATGTATTATCTTTTAGATAAACCAAATACCTCAAGTAAAAGTTAAAGATTAGTTTAGAGATCTAGAATCATTTTTGCACATTTAATAGAATATAGTGATATAATTATATATAATAAAGATATTAATTAATTGAAAAAGGGGATTAATAAATGAATAAGCTTTCAAAAATATTTGCGGCTTTTTTTACTATAATTTCAATTATCACATTAGTTGCCTGCGCCGCAAGCACTAACGATGTAACAACAAATAACACTTGTCAGGATGCCACATGGATTATTATCCAAGAGCCTACATGTATAACTGACGGGATTAGGGAATTCAGATGTCATGACGGCACTGTTTTAAAAACCGAAGTAATTCCATTTTTAGGGCACGAAACAGCTGTTTGGGTTATAGTTTTAGAGCCAACATTCATAACTGAAGGTTTAAGGGAATTAAGGTGCCCGAGATGTGATGATGTTTTAGCTTCAGAAATTATTCCGGTCTTAATCCATGATTTTCAATTAGTTAGCTATTTGGATCCTACTTGTACAGAAGAAGGTTATCGTTTATATGTCTGTTCTGTTGATTCAACTTATACGAATAGAGTTGTAGTTCCTGCTTTAGGACATAGTGAAGGTGCTTGGGTAACAGTTTTAGAACCAACTTTTACGATAGAGGGTCTAAAGGAATTAAGGTGTTTGCGTTGTAATACCGTGTTGGATACAGAAGTTATTCCAGTCTTAATCCATGATTTTCAATTAGCCAGCTATTTGAATCCTACTTGTACAGAAGCAGGCTATCGTTTATATGTCTGTTCTGTTGATCCAAGTTATACTAATAGAGTTGTAGTTCCGGCTTTAGGACATAGTGAAGGTGCTTGGGTAACAGTTTTAGAACCAACTTTTACGACAGAAGGTCTAAAAGAATTAAGATGTTTGCGTTGTAATACCGTATTGGATACAGAAGTTATTCCAGTCTTAATCCATGATTTTCAATTAGTTAGCTATTTGAATCCTACTTGTACAGAAGCAGGCTATCGTCTATATATTTGTGCCGTTGATCCAAGTTATACTAATAAAGTTATACTTCCGGCTTTAGGTCATCTAGAGGGTGTCTGGCTAATAGTTTTAGCGCCAACTTGTACAGAAAATGGTTTAAGGGAATTAAGATGCCCCAGATCTGAAACGGTTTTAGATTCAGAAATTTTACCAGCTATTGGTCATAACTTTCAGCTTTCTAGGATAGTTGAGCCAACTTGCACATTAGCTGGTTATCGTCTTTATGTCTGCTTGAATGATACAAATCATACAAATAAAATTATCTTACCAGCATTAGGTCATCTAGAGGGTGTCTGGATAATAGTTTTAGCGCCAACTTGTACAGAAAATGGTTTAAGAGAATTAAGATGTCCAAGATCTGAAACGGTTTTAGATTCAGAAATTTTACCAGCTATTGGTCATAATTTTAGCGAATGGAGTTTCTTTGCGGCTGCGACTTTTTCAAGACCAGAAACGCATCGGAGAACTTGTTCGAATTGTCAAACGATCGAATCAAAATTTGTTGCTACTGAGCTATTTTTAGGAACTACTTCCGATGCACAACTTGTTTCAACGCCTGGTGCTTGGTTTATGTTAACTTTAGCTCAAGAAACCACTATCCAGCTTGGTTGGTTACTAAATTCAGGATTTTCAGCTAATATTGAAGCTTATTTAAGTTCCTTTGATTTCTCAAGGAGTAGAATGATTACTTCGTCTAACAGAAGACTTGGAGTAGGAACGTTAGATGCGGGTACATATTGGGTTCAACTTGTCTCTTTTTCTGGAGTTCAGGATTTAAGCGTTAGAGTGGATGATTTCAGTTTGCTTGTGAATAACTCTATAACGCTTGACCAGCTTTCGTCTAATCTGACAGTTGATAATATTGGTCTTTGGTATAGACTAGAACTAACTCAACAAACACAAGTGCAAATTTCCGCTTTTTTACATCAGGGATTTGGTTTTGGGACTAATGCATCTTTATTTTCAGTTAATGATTTAGGAGTCGCTATCGTTCAAACAGGTCCATTTGTAACAAATGTAAGTAGTTTGTCTGCAGGAATTTATTATATCCGATTTTATAATGAATTTGGCGGTATGGCATCAGGAAATTTACTACTGACCAATGTTACTAAGGCATTAACAAATGCTCAATTAATTACCTTTGGTGTTCAGACGGCTTTTATGGACCTTGACACAGCTGGTGTTTGGTTTAGATTGGAGTTAAGCAGAGAAACAAATGTTCGTTTTCGCTTCCATGAAGTAATTAATCATTTAGGTGTATCGGCACACTTAAATGATAATAACTTAACACGGTTTATGACTCATAATCATAATGGTGGCATAACGCATTCAGCTACCTTACCAGCTGGAACAATTTTTATTAATCTGCGTCTAAATGGCACAATCGGTTCAGTCAATGGCGCTTTAACCATTGAAGATTTAACAAACACCTTAAATGTTGCGCCGAATCTTCAGATTGGAGTTTCGTCAGGCAACTTTACGGTTAATAGAAGTGGCATGTGGTTTAGATTAGTCGTTACTGAAGAAACAAGAATTCGTATTGCGATAACTACAGTTAGTGGTAGCTCATTAACTAATAGTATTTTTACAAACAATAACTTATATAATTCTATAATAGCGTCACAAGGGATTTTTACATTAGATGCTGGGACCCATTATGTTTTCTTTGGTTCGCATCTCTCCCAAGGTGCGACGGGAAGTTTTATTATCACTTTGGCCTAAGAAGATAACCACGAGCAAATCGTGGTTATTTTTATTTGAAAAAAAAGCTGAAAAATGATATAATCTATAGATAGGAAACAGAGGGATTATCAAATGAAAAATAAAGTTTTGCTAAATTACCTGCAGTCGCTATTGATCTTAATCATGATTGCGCATTTAATTTTTATGACGGTCTGGTTAGATATCGATTTATTTATTCGGATTTCCTTAGCCCTTATTTATTCATTTGGCGTTATCTTAAATGTTTTCTGGTTTATTAAATGGCCTAGCACAGAAAAAACTATTGGACTGGCTTCAAAGAAGTTAGGTAGTACTTTGGTATTTATCTTTTCAACTTGGTTTTGGCTTGTTTTATCCCGCAATACAACTTATGATCAGGTAATGGAAATAACTTTTGGTTTAGTAGTAATTCTTAATGTTATTTTATATATTATTGAACTTATCTTTGATGATGACAATAAAGACAGGCTCAGTTACTTTCAATATTTTTTGGCGATAATTATGGTTTTACATATTTTTATGATTGGTTATCAATTAGGTGTATTATTAACATTTATGTTAGTTGCGTTAGTTTATTCGCCTTGTATAATTATCAATATCTTTTGGGCAAGAAAGTCAAAAAGTAATAGAGATAGTGTAAATGATGCTAAAAAGGTTGTTGTGACATTGATCTTTTTATTTCTTGCTTGGGTGATGACGAGTTTTGTGCAAGTTTCAACACAAGATTTTGGTAATACTATCTATTTGATTCAAACTGTATTTGTAGTTATTGGTATCTTAAGTTTTATCTTATTTGGCTTAGAACTTGCGGCTATAAATAAAAAAATAAGCAAAAAATAAATTATTTGGAATTTAGCTTTATTAAAGGATTATTTAATTAATAAAGCTAAAAGTATTTATGTTATAATGTTTTAACTTTTTATGATAATTTTAGTTTGATTTTTCTGGAAATAACAATAATATTTATATAGGCTAATGAAGAGGATGAAAAATGAAAAATAAGAAGTATCTTAAAGTTATTGTCAATCCGATGGCGATAATGCTTTTAATACATTTACCACTATTAGGTATATTTAACGCAATACCTTGGATGAGCGTTTTTTTTGTAATATTGCCAATTTATGCGATTATTGTTTTACACTATCTTAACGTAAATCGAAAAAACAAAATGATTTATAATATTTTACGCTCTACGGCGATTGTTCTTTTTTTCTTTATCGGTTTTATTGCTAGCTTGTTATTAGAAGTTATGCAATATTATCCTCGTTTTAATTTTGAATTTATTTGGATATCCTATGGAATTCTAGTTTTATTAAGTATAGTCTTAGTTGTTTTAAAAATAACTTTAACAGAAGATAATAAACTATACGAGTTTCTTTAGTAAATTTTATATCAAATTAATGCACGCTGTTACTTGACAGCGTGTTTCTCAAAGCGTTATATAATAGGAAGGAATGATTTGAATTGAAAAAGAGAGTTTTTGGTGTACTTATAATAATTTTCGCTTCAACTTTTTTAGTTTCCTGTAGAGAATCCGAATTTAATCTTGGAAATTTTGAACGCGAAATGACAAATAACGAAATGTATGAAAACTTAACTGCTCTGAATGATTGGCTTCAAGCATTAAGACAAGGCAAAAATGAATATGCCTTTACGCTTAATCACTATGAAATCATTGAAAATTTTCCTGTGAATGTCTTATATTTTTTTACAGATGGTAGAAATGCGCATACAAATAGAAATGATATAATCAGAAAATACCTTTACAACGATGTAGAGTATTTAATTGATAATAGAAACGAACAAACTACAAAGGTTGTGACCTTCGGATATATCTTTAATGAAATAGCTGATTTATTTCTTCAGCAATTTGTTTTAGAAGCTACATTTGAGTTTATCAAAACGGGTGAATCTGGCAGAAACATAGCTCAAATCGAGGGTTTTAAGCATGAAAATGGCAATATGATAGTTGTCGATCGAAGAGATAATGCAAGTACTAGACATCTAGATACCTTAATTTTTGATAATGATGGGCGACTAGTAAAGCGTTTGAATAGAGGAGAAACTCGTGCAGATATTGATAGAGATTTCGAATTCGGCACAAACATTTCTTGGAGTGGTAGAACAAATGTACCTACACCTAATAACACAAGCGAGTTTACCGCTCCGATAGAAGGTGAAATAACCATGTTACCAACAAATGTTAGGAATTCAGTTTCATTAAGTAATTTTTCTCTGTCAGAGAGAATGTTCTCTGTAGACTTAATACTTTCGAATGTACGGCATTTATCATGGATAAATGTTGTGTGGTTTATTGATAATGAAAACATTGCCCGAATTGATTTTTATTTTTCGGATGTATGGTGGGATAGAGATCGTAGTATGGTATTTATTGACTATCTTTCGGTAGGGTCTTTTACTCTTACCGCAAGAAGCATGGCTACACCAGAACTATACTTATCGTTTTATGTCGTAGTAGAAGAATAGAACAAAATTGGATTTTGTTAAGTTCATTTTTAGTGATTGACTCATTAGCAAATAAAAATACCTATAAGATTACAGGTTTTAATTTCTTATAAAGAAACAACTTCTTTAGACGAATTATTTCGTTTTTGCCAGTTTGTCAAGTTCCTTAAGTTCATGATTTGACTCAAGAGTTTGGCTTTTGCATTAAGGGTTAAATCCTAGAAAGGTTTTGACCTTTTTCTTTTGTCTGGGTTTTAAAACTCGCTTACTATTATCTGTAGATCTTGTGAAGATTTGATTTATGCCGATTTTCTTTATGAATTTCGTCTGTTTATAATTGACAAAATCCCCTAATAAAGGGGGATTTTTTTCTGTTTTAATTTGCTTTATTCTACAATATTGTAACTAAATTTAATTAATAAAATAAATGTCCTTTTTATTATAGATACAAGCTATTCGTGTTATATTTCTTTAAAAAATGCAAAATCTTTTGAATTATTTTTATTAATAAAGTATGATTTGTGCGCAGATTTTTGTCGAACGAATTAGGTATAAAATCGGAATATTCCTATTGTATAATAATTGATACTGCGCTAGGTTAGGGGCTTGGCGCAATAGTTATTAAAAAAATAAAAATGATTCTAAGGAGAGAGAATACATGAGATATATTGTTTCGTTATTTATAACAGTGGCCTTTCTTGCGGTCACAAATATGTGTGTATCACAAGAATATGGCGGTCCGGGATTAATCGCAACTGAATTTGCAGGCGGAAATGGGACAGCCAATAATCCTTGGCAAATTGCTAACGCACCGCAATTAGCCTATCTTGCGCAAGAAGTAAACAGCGGAAATGGCTATATTAATCATGCCAATGCTCATTTTATACTAATCGATAATATTATTTTAAATGAGACAAATGGCTGGGAAAACTGGAGCGAGACTGCGCCAGCTAATTCCTGGATACCGATTGGTTTTGATGCAAATGAGAATGCCAGACCATTTATAGGGACTTTTAATGGAAATGGTTATCAAGTAAAAGGTCTTTATATCGCAAATCAATCAGATAATCAAGGTTTGTTTGGATTTACAAGTGGAGCGACAATTAAGAACTTAACGCTTAGCTATGGATTTGTGCGTGCTAGAAACTTTGTAGGCGGAATTGTTGGTTATGGTCAAGATACGCTTATTTATAATTCTACAAACGAGGTAGATGTCTTTTTATATAGAGTAAATCATAATGCTGGATTTGTTGGTGGGATTGCTGGTTATGCAAGCACAATCTTAAACAGCACAAATCAAGGAACAGTCACGGCAAGAGGGATAACTGATAATTCTGGAGGAAATGCCTTTATAACACCAATATTCATCGGTGGTGTTGCTGGGACTGTAAGTAACAGAATTGCTAATACTTTAAATAGCGGTGTAATAAATGGTTACTCTACAACTAGTACAGCTGATGCTGGTGGCATTGTTGGTCAACTGATGCAAGGCGCAACCGTTATTAATAGCATTAATCTTGGCAATGTTACTGCTGATTCCTTAAGCACAGCCGGAAGAGCTGGTGGAATTGTTGGCAGCAATAACGGTTATATTCTAAACTGTTATAGTGCAGGAATTATCACTTCAACAAGCGCTACACGTTGGGTAGGCGGAATCGCTGGACTTCATGGGAATGGTTTAATTTCTTATAGTTATTGGTTAAGAAATTCGGATAATAATATTAATGTAATAAGTGGTTCTGGTTCTGGAGCACGTTCTGATTTTGCGCATTTTGGTAGTGCTGGTACTTTCTTTACAGGAACTCTTCAGTCACCGACTGCAAATACTGTATTATTAGATGATTTATTAATTCAAAGAACAAATTGTGTAGTAGAAATGCTAAATGCTTGGGTAATGAATGAACATTTAAATAATCGTAATCTTGATCTTTTATTCTTTATGAGAACGAATAACGACTCAAGCCATGCTGATTTCCAGCGTTTAAGATTTGCCAGTTATCAGGAAATGCGCACGCTTATGAGTAGTGTTAATATTTCACTTACGAATGATTTAGCGAAAAATGGAACAATTATCGCACCTTCAATGGGAGTAGTAAGAGCGGACTCGTTTAGAACAGAAATCAATAGAACTAATAATATTTCATTTGAGATAACAGTAGAAACTGGTCAATTTATTAGTCAAGTGAACATTAATGGTGTATTAATAACAGTAGCTGAAAATGAACAAGCAAGTTCGGTCATAACTTTGGCGGGTGTTAGTTATCGAGCCTGGTGGTCGCAACTTGAAAAGGGAATGCCTAGTGGTTTTTGGCTCGAACTTTCGGAAGTAACAGAAAATATTGATGTTATCGTTACTGTAAACCCAATGGTTTATAGTATTACTTACCGTAATCTGCTTTCTGGTGCTGATAATTCTTTGAATCCTGAAAGTTTTACAATGTTTGATAACATTTTATTACTGAAACCAAGTGGTAATATCACAGGTTTTGTCTTCAGTCATTGGTCATTAACAGAAAACGGACCAAGTATTAGTGCTATTAATTTAGGAACAACAGGTGATATAGAATTATGGGCTGTCTGGTCAGTAGCTACATATCAAATATTTTATTATTTTAATAGCAAAACAGGTGAAGTCCTTACAGGTGTCACAAATCCAAATCCAAGTAGCTACAACTTTGATTCAGCAGATATCAGTTTAAGCAATCCTTCACTTGCTGGTTATGATTTTGTTGGCTGGTTCTTAGACCCAGCGCATACTCAAGCTTTAACTGGTGTTGCGATTGAGTTTGGATCAACAGGAAATAAAAGCTTCTATGCATTATTTGCAGTTATTACTTATGACATTAACTATAACTTTCATAGCACTAGCGGAAAAACATTAACGGGAATAGTTAATGCAAATCCAGATAGCTTTAATATTGAAGCGGCAGATATTTCTCTAGCTAGTCTTGCGCTTGCTGGTTATGATTTTGTTGGCTGGTTCTTAGATAGCGCTCATTTAATCGAAATAACTGGCATTGCGATTGAATCAGGCTCAATTGGAAATAGAAGTTTCTATGCTTTGTTTGCGCCAATTAATTATGATATTAACTATGTTTTTCATAGTACATCAGGTATAGCTTTAACTAATGTCAATAATTTGAATCCAATTATTTTCAATATTGAATCATTATCTATTGTTTTATTAGAGCCAACTCTTGATGATTATGATTTTATCGGCTGGTTTTTCGATGCATCACATTTATTGCCGATAAAAGCTGCGGCTATTAACCAAGGATCAATCGGAAACAGAACCTTCTATGCTTTATTTATACCAAGAAGTTTTGAGATAAATTATCTTTTCCATAGTGAAAGCGGCAGAGTCCTGAGCGGAGTTACTAATAATAATCCTGGCACCTTTAATATTGAGTCAGAAGATATTACTTTAGTAAATCCATCGCTAGCTGGCTATAAATTTATTGGTTGGTTTTTAGATGCTGAACACTTAATATCTGTAAGCGGAGTCGCAATCTTAGAAGGATCTACTGGTAATAAAAGCTTCTATGCTTTATTCAGTCCATTAACCTTTGAAATCGAATATCACTTTCATAGTACAAGTGGCATAATACTGAACAATGTGACTAATGATAATCCTTTAGATTTCACTATTGAAACTAAAGATATTATCTTAGGCAAACCAACACTTGCCGGTTATGATTTTGTTGGTTGGTTTCTAGATGCTTCGCACCAGTTAGAGGCTTTGGGTATTTTAGAAGGTTCAATTGGTAATCGAACATTTTATGCTTTATTCAGTCCGATTAACTTTAGCATTACTTATATCTTTAATAGTTCATCAGGACTATCTTTATCTAATGTTACAAATAGCAATTATAGTCTTTTTAATATCGAATCTGAAGATATTAGTTTAGCAAATCCATCATTAGCGGGTTATAATTTTATTGGTTGGTTCTTTGATGATGAACACTTATTGCCAATAAGCAAAGTAGCAATTTATTCGGGCTCTTTAGGAAATATTAGTTTTTACGGTTTATTCAGTCCCATCACTTATAATATAAGTTTTAATTTTCATAGTACAAGCGGAAGAACTCTTTCAGGAATTAACAATCCAAATCCAGATGAGTTTAATGTTGAAACTGCTACTATTGAATTAACAAACCTTTCGCTTGCTGGTTATGATTTCATCGGCTGGTTCTTAGATGCTATTCATACATTAAGCATTACTGCTATTTCGAATGGTTCAGTTGGAAATCAAAGCCTTTATGCACTGTTCAACCCGATTGATTATCAGATAAGTTATAGATTTAATAGTTCTTCAGGATTAAATTTAAATAATGTAATTCATGTAAATCCGCACAGTTTCACGATTGAAAGCTTAGATATTACTTTATTTAATCCATCAATAGCTGGTTATAACTTTAGTGGTTGGTTCTTAGATTCATCGCATTTAATTGAAGCAAACGGCGTAGTAATTTCTGAAGGTTCGATTGGTAATAAAGCTTTCTATGCCTTATTTACACCAATAAGTTTTAGCGTCAATTTTAGCTTTAATAGTACAAGAGGCAGAACTCTTTCAGGAATTACTAATCCAAATCCAACAGAATTTAATATCGAAAGTTCGAATATTTCTTTAGCTCCACTTTCCTTAAGAGGTTATACTTTTGTTGGCTGGTATAGTGATTCAGATCACCAAACAGAAGTTGGTTCGCTGGCGATTGAAGCAGGTTCAATTGGTAATAAAAACTTCTATGCTTTATTTACACCAATTGTCTATACGATAATTTATGAAGCAAACAGACCAATAAACTCAAATCATAATATCAGAGGTACAATGCCAAATTCGAATCATGAGTTTGATGAAGTTTCGTTTATTGCCAATAATGCTTTCAATTTAGTTGGATTTAGCTTTTCAGGCTGGCTGACAGCTGATAATCAATTAATTGCGGCTAACTCTGTTGCGATGGATTTACTTAACATTAGCAACTTAGATTCTAACATAATTATCTTAAGAGCGCAATGGACAATTAATATTTATGAAGTTTCATTTTTAGCGGAAGATGGCATAACTGTACTAAATACAGGTATTAATTTGCAAGAATTTGGTTCATTAATTATCAGTCCTGAATCAGCGCCAATAATTCCTGGCAGAGTCTTTGTTCGTTGGGAGGGATTTCATCCGGGTCAAACTGTAAGCAGTAATCATCAGTTTAGAGCTATTTATATGGCTGAAACAATTGAACACTTTACGGTAACTTTCAGAACAATTTATGGCAGTATTATTTCTGAACATCTAAACGTTGCGAAAGGAACAGCTATTTCCGCCTTATTACCGGCTAATCCAATATTAGTAGGCAGAGCCTTTATCGGTTGGAGTGGTTTTACAAATATTAATCAAACTGTCACATCGGATTTAGTCTTTACAGCTTTATTTGCGGAAAATGTATTGCGCACAGTAGACTTTGTCTATGAAGATGCGCTTGGTACTGTCGTACTTAGAAGTTATAGAGTTCCAGTTGGCACACCAATAGCGACATTGTTTCCACTTGCGCCATCAATTTCCGGCCAGACCTTTGTTGGTTGGGCAGGTTATATAAGCGATATGACTGTTACTGAAAATATTACTTTAACAGCTACATATGTTAATGCTACAAACCAATTTGTGACTATTCACTTTATTTGTCATGAAATGAATATTAATTATAGTCGTAAAGTAGCTCTTGGCACTAGTATTGCTTTAATTGGCTTATCAGTACCACAAAGAGCTGGTTATAATTTCTTAGGTTGGCATGGTCTTGAAGGTGATAGCATAACAGAAAACCTTACTTTAACTGCTTCTTGGCAGAGCACAGCTTCTAACGGTTTACCATGGCGCTTAATTATTAGTGTTATTGCGATACTATGGATCGCTGCAGCAATCATCTTAGTTGTTGTCTTCAAATTAAGAGCACGCAGAACGCTTAGAAGAACAAGTTAATACACAAAGGGGCTGTAATTATTTAGAGTTTAGAAATAAACGCTGAATAATTTACGGTTTCCTTTTTCTTTTATTCCGATATTTCATATCAAATTTTCATTTTTTAGCCCACTAAAAAGGGATGTAACAAAAATTTTAGGCTATACAAATTCAAGCAAGATACTAAAGGACGATGTAGCGAGGAGAATAAACTCAATAACGAATCGTTATCGAGCTTGGGGCAACGTGCTGGTTGGCTCATCAATGAATCGGGGCTATACAGTCTGATTTTATCCTCTAAACTTTCCATCGCATGGGCGTTAAATTCAAAATCGGTAAAACATGGGTACTGTACAAGTAGTATCAAGGCAACGGCTGGACGGTAGATGTGATTGCTCACATTTTGTGGCATATGCACTAAGCCTGTGAAAGATTGTTGCACTGAACATTCATGCTAAACATTGCAACAGAGCCCCGCATGAATGCTCAAAACGTAATGATTATCATAGGAACAAACACTGCCGTATTCCATCATTTCACTATTCCACTTGCAAAAAGTGAAATGATGTGATATAATTGTGAAAAGGTGAAATGAAGGTGAAATCATGAGCGAGAACAGCTATGTAGAATACAAGCGAGAGTACACAGCCGATATAAAAAAAGAGGTATTAGCCTTTGCCAATTCCGACGGTGGCGTGATATATGTGGGGCGTGATAACAAGGGCAATGGATATCCTCTGTCAAGCATTGATGAAACACTAACGCAAATCACGAATAGTGTCCGTGACAGTATACTCCCCGATGTCACTATGTTTGTATCCTACGAAATCGGGGATGATGAAATTATTATCACGGTACGAGAAGGAACGCATAAACCGTATTTTTTGGCGGACAAAGGGCTGAAACCCTCCGGTGTTTATGTACGGCAAGGTTCTTCAACTGCGCAAGCCAGTTTTGACCAAATACGCGAGATGATTAAGCTAACTGATGACGATAAGTTTGAGTCTACACGCTCTTTCACTCAAGCGTTGACTTTCACTTCCGCAGAAGATGAGTTTTTGCGAAGTGGACTAGAGTTTGGCAAAAATCAAATGCGTACCTTGGGGATTATTGGGGCTGACGATCTGTACACCAATTTAGGACTACTTTTGTCTGACCAATGCACCCATACGATAAAATTTGCCGTATTCACCGGCACAAAAAAAGGCGAGTTCAAAACTCGCAAAGAAATGACAGGCTCTGTGTTAAAACAAATGCGTTCAGCTTTCGATTTTCTTGAGTTGTCTAACAATCTTTCAGCTACATTTGCAAGGCTTGATCGCATTGAACAGTACGACTACCCGGAAGAGGCCATTCGTGAGGCAATATTAAATGCAATTATTCATCGTGATTATGCTTTCTCCGGAAGTATCATTGTGAACCTCTATGATGACAGAATTGAATTTGTATCACTCGGTGGTCTTATGCCAGGGCTACAAAAAGAGGATTTGTTCTTAGGGGTATCACAGCCACGCAATGAAAAACTAGCCAATGTGTTTTATCGCCTAAAGTATATTGAGGCGTATGGAACAGGAATCCGGCGTATTATGCAGTATTATGATGGGCTAGATGTAAAACCGAGTATAGAGGCTACCCACGGGGCTTTTGTATTGACCTTGCCAAATATGAATTTTGCCCATCCACTAAAGGGTAACTACAAACCAAAGGCGCAGCACACGGCTGTGTTGGAATATTTGCAACACAATCCTTTTATCACCAATGAACTTGTACAGAAAATTCTTTCTGTAAAACAGACAAGAGCCTATGCGATTATTCGTGAAATGGTAAAGGAAGGCTTAATTGTAAAAGAAGGTACAGGCAAGGAAGATAGCAAGTATTTTTTAGCTGATTAACACACAGCGAAAACACCACGTATGTCTAAACAATCCACAGAATCTACGCCGCAAATATTAAAGACTTGCAAGATAACTACGAAAAATTGTGGGTATCGGCAGAGGGCATTATGAAAAAGCTTTCGAATATGTAAACATATACGGCGGTCACTCCATGAAGCATTCGGGAGCGGCTGCCGTGCTTTTTTTTATTGCATAGAAAAGTGCATTTTCAAAATAGCGCTCATCTAAAACGAAAAAACCTGTTCCGACAGGCTATAAATAAATAACGAGAGCGTATTTATTTCGCTTTTGTTTTCATAAATAAATTTAAATTTTGGAGCCTATTTTGGCTCTTTTTTTCTTAACTTTTTATTTTTTAAGATTGGGGAATTTCATTTTGCTATTTATCTTTTTAAAAGACAAGTGCCCCAATAAGGACATTCTTGCTCAGGTGCTTGTTCGGTTTTATTAACATTAGCTATTTTTTTAATGGCGCTAAAAAATAATTCAGCACATTTTTCTGCTACATGGACAGGCAGCACATAAATACCCTTTGTTTTTAGTTTTTCGCAAATATAAACAGTAGCGTCATCACTAAGATTATTAAGATATTCTATGAAACGAGTTGTATCAATTTTACCTAAAATATAAGAAGCAATCTTTCTTGGCAAGGGACGGGCGCCTGAATAAATTTTTCTAATGTCTTTGTAGTCTTTTAAAGGATTTTCGGCATCGGCTTCAATAATGTTTTCTACTAAAGTGCGCAGAAACATTTCGGCATTTTGCATATTACCACAAAACGTATACAGTAGCTTTGCTATTTCACTTATTGTCATACTCACCTCAAAAAAATTATCCTTTGGGATATTATAAAAATGTTGATATAGCCGTTAGTTAGAAATGTGGGCCTTGTCTTAAAACGTCGAAATATGCAACTTGCTTATTATGTTATCATAAAACGGTTTGAAAATCAAAGTTTTAAAGGAAAAAACTATCTTTCAGATCGAAAAAAGCTGCTTAAAAACGATAAAATGCCCCAAGTTGCCCCATAATGCCCCAAAGTGCCCCATGTCGCTGTGGTATGATGTTATACAAAGAAAAGGAGAGTAATATGAAAGAGTTAATCATCGGAAATATTGTCGTTGAGGGTGGCGGAACACCAGAAAACGTAGTCACAACCAACACAACTCAAACAATCATAGGTCAAAAAACCTTTGAGGGCACGCAAAACTTTAACAGAATAAATGCCAGCGAAATAAATAGTGTAATTATCAGAGAGAATAATCAAAGGGTTTATTCGCTTGCTCATCAGCCGAACAATTTGTTTACGAACAGAGGACTAATAAGTCAAGGAACGAATTTTAATAATTTAGTCGCAAACGGAACTTATACATATGCCCAAGGAAATTGGCCAGGCAATATACACGCAAATGGACCCTCTAGTCCGGCTCATGGTTATGGAGTATTGTTAGTGAGTGAATCAGCTTTATTTGTCAGTCAACAATTATTCTATGTCAATGGTCAGATAGATACAAGATTCAGAAATGATAATGGTCCTTGGACAACTTGGCAAAGGCTGCAACAAGCAAACGCTTCAGGTTCTGGACTGACAAACTTAAATGCCAATAATCTGGCAAGTGGTCTAGTACCTCGGGAAAGACTAGCTACAGGTACAGCGAACAATACAACCTTTCTAAGAGGAGATGGTGTTTGGGCAACTCCGGGAGGTCTTGATCGACAGATATATAATAACGGGATTGTTGTTCATGGAAATTCAGAGTTTAATGGGCAAGTAAGTATTGGTGGTGTATCACAAACAAATGGTAATTTGATTGGTTTAGGAACTATGCAAACGCGGACAGAGATATTTAACGCTTTAAATTCCTATCACAGATTATTAGTGACAGGAGTTGGTTCGGCTTGGGGCTCGGCATTAACTGCTCTTTTAGGAGATCCCGGCATAGGAGTATTTGCGACTTGTCAGGCAAGAAGGATATCATTTAGCGCCGAAAACAGAGAGTTAAGAAACGATAGAGGCATAATTGAAGTTATCGCAACAGACCCATTTGGGAATCGAATCAGAAAAGGTTGGTTATATAATGTTGCAGGTCAGAATTGTTGGACGGGGTGGAGAGATGTTTAAATTTATTTATAATGGTGTAGAAATGGCTCATAGCGAAGTAGAACAATTAATGAGAGAAGAAAAAATCGCTCTTACACCAGATGGAGAGAATTTTATTGTCAGAATGATCACAGAGGAAGAAAGATTTGCGCTGAATAAAGAAACTCTTAAGCGCATGGAAATGGATAAGATACGCTTAGAGATGGAAATTGAGTATCTGGAGAGAAAACTTAATGCAGAGCCTTTCAGGGCTTTTAGTTCAACGCCTGATATCAGAAGTTTAGTATTGGAAGATTTAAAGTCTGAACTCGCCAAAAAAAATAATTAAAAAATATTGGAGGAAAAATGAAAGAGTTAATCATCGGAAATATAGTCGTTGAGGGTGGTATGACGCCAGAGAATGTAGTCACAACCAACACAAACCAAACGATTACAGGCCAAAAAACTTTTGAAGGCAGACAAACCTTTAACGGCCAAGTTGTAATGCCAAGAGGCTCTGCCGCAATAGAAGTGCCTGTTTGGGGAGATTTTTTAGGTGTCCATGAACAAACCGGCAGATTCAGGTTTGGAAATAGTGCCGCAAGAGGCGTCAATCTGGGAAACCTCTTAGTCAGTAATCAATGGGGTGATCAGGATGGAGTGCCAACTAATGGAATTCTCTCAGTAGGAAACATCGAAACGCGCGCAAGATTTAGAGGAAATGGTTCAGAAATCACAAACTTAAACGCTAGTAATCTTACTAATGGAACGATTCCCCTTGCGAGGTTAATTTCAACAGCTAATCCTTCGGCCTTCTTAAGAGGCGATGGGGTTTGGGCGATTCCACCAGGTGGAGCAGGTAATGTTGTTGGCGTAGGCACAATAGTCAATGGTCTAGGTAATTTAAGAAACTTAGAAGATATCTTTACATTACTTACTTCCTTTAATCAGACGGCTGCTGCAGGTATTGGTGAGTTATGGGGAACACCTCTAAGAGGTTTATTAGGAGATCCAGAAAATGGAGGCTGGGCTACTTGTTATGCAAGAAGAGTATCATTTGCCGATGAGGCGCAACAGTTAAGAGCGGACAGAGGGATTATAGAGATTATCGCAACTAATCCGTTTGGTGGAAGTATTCAAATAAGAAGAGGCTGGGTTTATCGCGTAATGGCTCAGGGTCCGCATTGGACGGGGTGGAGAAATGTCTAAGTTTTATTATAATGGTGTCGAAATGACACGTGAAGAGTTAGAACCCTTAATGAGGGAGAACAAAGTAGCTTTTACAGCTGATGGCGAAAATTTTATCGTTAGAATGTTATCAGAAGAAGAAAGGTCTAAACATAATAATAGTGAACTTCTTTGGGTAGAGCGAGAAAAAATTCAATTAGAGATTGAGATTGAATATCTGGAAAGAAAGCTAGGCGAAAATTTTAGTGCTTTTAGCACAACTTTAGATAAAAGAGAGTTACTGTTGGAAAAGTTAAAAGCTAAACTAGCTAACTTAAACTAGGGGTGAAGTTATGAAAAAATTTGCCGAATTAAATGAAGATATAAGTTCACTTCTTAAGATTTCTACGGTACCGATGCAAGATTCAAACTTTATGGAAACACAAAGTTTTACGCAAGATTTCAAAGGAAGACAAGAAACGAAATCTCAAAATGATTTTGACTTAGCTAAAGAGAAAACTAGGCTTGATTTAAGAATGAGGATTTCGTTTTTAGAAAGAGAGATTAATCCGCTATCTTTGTTTTCTAATGAGAATAAAAAGCCTGATCAAGGCTTAGTTAAACTTCTTGAAGTTTTAAAAAATGAATTAAGTATGCTTAATTAAGGTGTGATAGTTATCAAACCGATAGTAGTTATCATGAAATGTCTTTTATGGCTGTTTTGTTTTATAACAGCTATTCTGGTTTTGTTTTTTCTTTATAGTTTAAATTATTTTCTGGAAAAATTCTTTGATGATTTAGTCTTAAATGGAATTCAAGTTTTGATAATTGCTTTTATTCTGAAGCTGTTATTTTTACGTATTTATAAGAAATTTTTAAAGAAAAAGCTAGAATCATTAAAAAAAGATAGTCAGGAAGTATTTGTTAAAAAAAGTAAGAGAATAGGGATGAGTATTTTGAAAACAAAAAAATGTCATGTGATTAATTTAGTGGTGGATACATTTTTAGTAGTCCTTCTGGCAATTGTTTCAGTTGCGGAAGTTAAAGATTTAACTTTTGTTTCAGAGTTAATGGTTAATCTTGGGATTGAAAAGGGCTATACGATTGCATCGTTATCAGGAGTATTAGTATTAACGCTTATATTACAGTACAAAACAACACTTTCTAATCCGAAGGTTGAGTGTAAGAGGGAAGAGGAAGAAACGGCTTTAGAAGAAAAAAACACAGAAAAAATATATGCTGAGTTAGTTTCTTTGTTTAAAGGAAAGGAAGATTAGAGATGGAACTTTATGTATTATTAAAGATTGATCCGAAGAAGATAGTAAATCTGGGGATTGAGGTTAGTGATATTAAGTCACAGGTTGAAATATTAAAAGATTATGCGGATATTACTCATTATCAGAGCTTAGAAGAGTTAGGTCTTTTAAATGGCATTACAAGTGAAGTTATAAAACCAACAATTCCGCATGAAGTAGAGCCGATTATTGATTATATTCATAAAATTGTGGATTTAAAAACGAATGATTTAAAAGCGGAAGTTGAGTTTTATAAGTCGATAGTCAAAGATTTTAATAAAAGATTAGCTTCAATAGCTAAAGAGGAGTAAAGTATGATAAAAGAATATAAGCCAAATTACTTTATTCTAAGACCTGAAGGAGCGAAGTTAGTTCTTTTATATAGAGGCAAAAAAGCGCCTTTAGTTGTTAGAGACAATAAAATTATTATGCAGCTTCAGGAAAAAGATACGGAGTATAAAGCGGTTTTTGTGCAAACAGCGACTTCTGCGATTCCACGCTTTCGCTTTACAGTCAGTGATGAGTTTAGTGATTTGTTTTTAGAACAAGGAAATTATACTAATGGTGGAATTGTTAATCAAGAAGGTGACTGGCGGATTGAAGTCTCTAATCAACTGACAAGAACTTTAAGTGTTACACTTGAGCCATCAACTCATCTATGGCAAAGAGCCTCCGCAGGAAGAATTAAAACGCTGTTGCCTTTAAGAATATTTAATAATGCCCAAAGAAAAGTTGAGATTACAAGGATTCATGTTGATCTTGAATTTATTTTCTTACAGACAGGAGTAGATGATTAATTTGAGAACATTATCAGAAATAAAAAAAGAACTTACTCTTAAAATTCATCCGAGTAGACAAAGAAACGCTACTGAGGAGGGATCATCTTTAAACAGAGTTAAAGTAATCGGCATGACAGGCAGTCGTGGAAAAAGTACAATCGCTTTTCTGGTTCACGAATACTTAAAGTTTAAAGGCAAAAAATCGATTCTTTATTCAAGTTTAGGAGTTGACAGTCCGGTAAGTTTTAAAGCCTATGCGCCAGTAGAAACAGCGATTAATAATGAAGAAACGATTCTGGAATTTTTGGAAGAAGCCGAAGAGTATAACGCTGATTATTTAGTCTTAGAAGTTAATGAAACGACGATTGATAAAGGACTAGTTGATAACTTTCCATTTGCTGTCAGAGCTTTAACAGGAATTGTGCCTGGCCATAGTATGCTTTATGATGTTAATTATTATATCAACTTAAAGAAACGCTTTTTAAGAGAGTCTAATTTTGGAGAAAAGTTAGTTTTTGGCTTAACAAGAGGAACTACCAAAGAAATGATGGATGAACTTTTAACGATTTCAGCTAATGAAAAAATATTGTTTGGTTCAAATCATGTAATTCAGACCAGAGGTTATAAGCCGTCGGATTTTGACTTTATTCTGAAAAATGAAAGAAACTATTTTAAGTCATTAAAAGGACTTGATATGGAAGTTATCGCTAATGGCGTTAGTCATGAATTACATTCCAGACTTATTTTACCGTTTCACACGGAAAACATTCTTTGTGTTTTAAGCATTCTTAAAGCGTGTGATGAACTTGAGATAGAAACTTTTAAAGATTTTCTTTCTGAGGCGGTAGTTCCTGGTCGTGAAGAAGTTATTCATTTTAAGGGAAGAATGGTTATCTTAAGTATGACTTTAAATCCACAGTTGGAAGAATTGAAGAAAATGAATCATAATAAACTACTTGTCGTTGCGGGGGCAGAGGGAGTTGACTTCAAATCCTTTATCAAGGAATTTCCGGAAGAGGTAATTTATCAGGAAAAAGTAACAGCGGTCAAAAAAGCGGCTCTTTATTTAAAACAATACGCCGATAAGGTTTATCTGACAACTAATAATAATGCTAATTTTAAAGCAAGTAAGTTTTTAGATTATCAAGCAGCTTATTTAGAAGGTTTTGATTATGAAATAATTTTATCAAGGAGAAAGGCAATTCAAAAAGCAATTCAGGATGCCAACGAAGGTGATATTATCTATATTGCCGGAAGAGGTAACAGAGAAAAGTTTTTAGATAGTTTCGAGGAAATGAGTCTATTTTCAGATAAGGAAGAAATATTAAGCGCAATTGATGAAATGGAGGATAAGCTATGAGTATCTGGCAAGCTAGAGGCTTTACCGAACCAACGATAAACTTTGAAAATATTCAAGAATTCAGCAAACCAGCTGGTGCGACTTACCAATTTTTTCGAACTATTAAACAAAGAGCCGGAAATTATGTTTTAAAAGGATCTATCTGGTATTTTAATCATGGAAGACCAATTGAAGACTCAGAGATTGTTTTGGAAGTAATAGGCACTAACAGAAATAAAAATGAAACAGAAGTCTTTTATAAAAGAGCAGAATTTTTAGATACTGCCCAAAGCTCAATCGAATTTAATCTTTCGGATATTACTATTCATCATGGTCTTAGTTATACTGTTTATCTAACAATTAGCGGGCAAGCTGTTTCTATTAATTTTAAAGACATAACACTTAGAAGGATAAACAGGGCTTTTAATCATGCGGTTGGTAGTAGTAATAGTCTTTGTAAGTTAGGAAGACGTGACTCAGTTACGATGTCGCAAAGACAGGAAATATTAGAATTTAATAATGGTTTAACCCCGGAAATTAAAGATGGATTAGAATTTTATCCGCAAACAAGACAGTGGTTTGGGGATCGTAATTTAAATCACTCTTTAGAAAGTGGTTATGTTCATCCTGAGACCAGATATTTCTTAAGTGAAAGAATTGGACAAACGAGTAGACATAGAACATTGGTATTTCGAAGAGAGCGCCCTTTAGAAATTCACACCTTTACCGTTAAAAGCGAAAGAAGACCGATTTTTATTAAGGCAGGAAGTATTGGTACTAATCAGCACTTTAATTATCGTGTTTCAGGAAATGGCACAAGGGAAATAAAACTTTTAATCAGTCAATCAGATATTCTTTTAAATAGCCCACCTGCATCAATTCTTGGAGTAACGATAATAGCTAGTATTCCAGTTTTTAAAGATAGCGCTATGACTGAAGAGCTTGGTAGTGTCCGTATTTCGATCCGTCATGATTAAAATAGAAAGGCGCAAATAAAATGAAAGAAAATAATTTAGGAATTTTCTTTAAAGGAGAGATTAAATGTCTTTGATTAGAAAAAATACCAGACACTTAACTGATACAGTTGGTGGTATTACAGGAATTATAGATTTAAATCCAATAAGAAATGCAGCACAGAATAATTTGTTTTTAGATATTCCCCTTTTAAATATGTTTGATGATTTTTTTAACTTTAGACTTTTTTTTGATCTTCATCAAAGAAATGAAACAGCTAGTTTTTTTGGGATAGGCTTTAATTTGGATTTAGATGTGCAAATAACTGTTGGCACAAACTCGATTATAATTAATTCATTTTCAGAAGAAAGAGTTTTCGTTAGAGAAGATAGCGATCCGGCAGGAACCTTTTTCCATAGTGATAGTTTAAGCCGACTTATTCAAACAGCATCCTTTGCGATTCATGAAGCGGATGGAAGCATTTATACCTATAACGCAGATGGAACGCTTAGATTAGTAACAGGAACTAATAATGTTAATTATACCGTTTCACGCAGTCCAAATAGCACTACGCCAATTGTGGTCAGTAATATGCACGGTACAAATCATCATTTTCGAGGTAGAATAGAATTTGTTAGAGGTTCTATTAGTGAACCAGTTACTTGTATTAATTTTAGAACTTCTTCAACCGGACTAACGACAGATTATCAAATTCATTTTACTTATATCAGAAACAGGTTAACCCAAATCAAATATTACTATAGAGGAAAATACATTCAAAAAACTTCAATCAATTATGAACTTGAGTCAAATCTGCCAGGCGGACTTAATGATAATATAACTACACTGGAACTAGTTGACCATAACACGAAAGAACATTTGAAATATCAGTTCGAGAGACAAAGAGTAAGAAGGGTTTTTCGGGGAATTGATGAAGAGTATAAATATCAAAAAAGCTTAGAGATTAGTTATGATACTAATAATGTTTTAGTCGTTAATGAAAGAAAACAGAAAAATTTTTATGGGTTCAAAAATGACGGATCGTTACAATTTGAAGCAGATAATCTAGGAACAGCCAGTAGTTTTTTATTTAATAATGATGATGAACTTATTATGCAATCTTCAGGTATTTTAACTAATCAAGCTGGAAATATAAATTACAACTTACATAATAACCCCTCATTTTCCGGTCATGCCCGAGCAGTCGCTGTAGAAGGTCCTTTTGGCAGAGAAAATGCGACTCAGGTCTGGCTAGAGACAAGCCATAATTATTCTGTCGGCAGAAACTCGTTTAAACCTTTGACTCTGGCAGTCTGGGGAAGAAGAAATCCGCAAGCTTCATTGCGGAATAATAATGGTGAAGTTAGATTAAGCATTGGCACGGGACTTTCAAAGTCAGTAATTTTCACAGAGACAGAATGGACGTTTAAAACTGTTCAGATAATTCCTAATAATACCTATAGTGATTTTCAGTTATTCTTAAGAAATGTTGAAAATTATGGATTTCAGTATGTAATTATTGTGACTCAGGAAGCGATGCCTTTTTTTGAATTTAATCCAGATAACAGACCAGACTTTCAAACCCGAAGAGATTCGCTTGATAGGATAGGCACTTTATACGATATCCTTATAACCGGAATAATCTGAATCAAATATTAACAGCTAAAACTATTAATGGTGAGACAATCAATAATAGTTATGATAGTTTTAATAACCTAACAAGAGAAACAAGAACACTTTCTGATGGCAGGCTCTTAGAAAGAAGTCAGACATTTATTAATAACGGCAGAAAACTAGAAGGTGAAACTGATTTTTCAGGAATAAGAACAAATTTCGAATATGCAAATAGTAATGAGGATTTAACAAGAATCGTTAATCCTAATCATAATATTGATTTCGGCTTAGATTCCAATTTCAGGACAATATCAATGACTAAAAGCAAAGGAGATAACCAAAATAGTCATTTCTATCAATATAACGACGATGATAATATTGAAAGTGTCAGAGCTGATGATGTTAAAAGTTATCAATATCAATATGGCGATTCTTTAGAATTTGAAGGCGTAAAGGCAAGTGTTGAGGCATTTACAACATTCACTTATAATAATGATGGTGAAGTTTCTGCGAAGAAATATGGTGAAAAGGATAGTATTCATTTTAGTTATGATTTTGAAGGACGAATCAGAAGTATTATTCATCGAAATGGCGATATTGATAAACCTTTAGCTGAGTATAGCTATGATGATCAAGAAAGAACGGTAACAATTTCTAATCTTGATGGAAAAACTAGTTCGATTCTAAGAACGGATATTATTCAGCTTGATTTTAATGGCAATCCAATGAGTATTAAAGACACCAATCACAACAGGATTGAAAATACTTTTGACATGGGTAATTTTATTGGAAAAAGCTATAATGTTGGTTTGGGAGCTGTTAAGGAAAAAAGCTTTTTTATGGTCAATAGCTATACGGAAACTATCTCTGATAGTGAGGCGATTAGAAGGTTTTTCTTTGAGTTAAGAGGAAATTCGGCATTTGCAGATTTTAGAACGGGAAGAAATTTAATTTTCCGTAATGAGGAGCAAAATTTAGTCGCTTTACCATATTTACATGGATCTTCTAATCTGGTGATTGAAAGAGAAAATGGCATTGATTTCTTAAGGTCAACTACAGCCAGAGGTTTAGTTTATCATTTTCAAGAATTTTTCTCAAGAACAGATCAAAGTGTCTCCTTTTGGTTTAGGATAAATAATGCGAATAATGATTTGAGAAGACAATCTTTATTTAGTGCCGGCAGGTCGGGAGCAACTAATAATCTTGAAGTATCGGCAATTGGCACAAATATTATTTTAAGATTAGGTGATACAACGCTGCTTAGCCTTAATAGCGGCCATAGTCAAGCTAATCAATGGACATTTGTAAGTCTTTCCTGGCAATTTATTTCAACAACTCAAGCTAGCTTTACCCTTTGGGTCAATGGGCAAAGAGTGAGTGGTAACGGTAATCGCAATCTGAATGTAGTTGATACTGTTTATGCTTTTGGGAATAATCTGCTTTTTGCTAACGTTGATAATCCATTTACTACGGATATCGCTTATATTGTAATGGGCACAACAAAAGCTCAGGATGTAGAAACGATCAGAACTAATTATAATGTCACAAAAGCAATCTTTGGCTATCGTGATAAATTACCCGAAGGTACAAAAGCGTTAAGTAGTGCCAGTCATTTTTTGGAAAATCCGAGAGAGTTAGATAACTTTCATTTATTTCCTTATAACGGGACTTTAAATAGTACAGAGGGATTTGAACCTGCGGACTTATCATTGGATGCCAGAAACTTTGTTTATGACGCAGCTCTTGGCAGAAGTGTTTATCTGGCGGTTGGAAGTAGGGTAAGATATAACTTTAATTTTCAACAGAATCAAGGTACAATTGGTTTAAAGTTTAAGATTGAAGAGCATACAAGTGGCGAACAAACTATTTTTGCGGCACAAGCTGAAACACAAACTTTTCAGCTATTTAGAAATGCGAGTGGTATCATTTGTTTTCGCTTAAATAATAATGCGCCGATTCTAACTACTTTGACCGCAAACTTACATCAATGGCATACTATATCTTTTTCCTGGCGTAGAACGGTCTTTACGGGCTTTACAATTATTTTGGATAATATTGAAAGTCCGACAATCTTTCAAGACTTTATTGATTTTAGAAATATGACTTTAGAAGTTGGGAATAACTCTTTAATAACTAATGATTTAAACCCGATGATGGGAAGAGTTTGCGGGCTTTTAATTAATAAAAATAGATCAAGTAGTTTAATAGGACGTGAAGCGCAGACAATTTTAACGGAAACAGTTAAAAAAGTTGAAGTTGATTCCTTAGGGTTACCACAAAGAGAAATAGTTGGTGATAACGGTAATGAAACAGTAACAAAGAACTTTACTTATTCAACGAGACAAGATCAAGGAAGATCGTTTTTGACAGGCAATATCAGTAATGAGTCAATTCGTTATGGTAATCAGAACATCAGCTTTAACTATCAATATAGCAATGGCAAGATGACAAGTATTGGCACAAACAGAAATGATGAAACTTTATTGAGCAGAGTTCGTACTTATCGTTATGATTACAGAGATTATCTGGAAATGGAAAGAGATGGTAATCGGGAAGTAAACTATAGTTATGATGGAAACGGGAATATGATTTCGGCTATTACTACAGATAGCAGTAATCAAAGTGTAAACATAATAAAACGTTTTGAATATAATAATCCAAGATCAAAGGATTTATTAACGGATGTTATTAGTGAAGATCAAAGCATTAATATTGAATATCACGAAGATTATTTAGGTATTCCTAAACTAAGGACAGTCACAAATTCTAATGTTGTGACAAATAGAATTGAATATGAGTATCAGGGCAGAAGATTGATTTCGATGAAAGATTCGGTAACAAAAGAGGCTTTTGAGTACAAATATGATGCGAATGGACTTAGAATTAGCAAAAAACATTATAAAAATGTTGACAATGGTGTAGCAAATGAAGTACAATATTATTATGATGGTGATAAACTAATAACAGAGTTTAATGATGGCTATCGGCTTGATTTTCATTATGATCAAAGTGGATTATTGTTTGCGTTTACCCATACAGCTGGTTTAATACCAGTAAATACTAAGTATTATTATTTAAGGGATGCTTTATTAAATATTATTGGGATAACTGATGCGAGTGGAAATATTGTATGTGAATATAAAGAAGTTAACTCGTGGGGGAACCATGTTTGTATCAGTCCAGATGGAACTCAAAATAACGATCCGAATTTTATCGGTAATTTGAATTCTATGAGGTATAAAGGATACTTCTATGACTGTGAAGCTAATTTATATTATCTTCAAAGTCGTTTCTATGATCCTTCGATTTATCGATTTATATCGGCTGACGATATCAATTTTATTG